>JGI24158J21664_10008729_pt1 | contig 13499 bp, 11 predicted proteins | sample Ectturendosymbi3_FD_21664 | JGI IMG/M metagenome (IMG submission 21664) | reverse complement strand
ACTTTTTACTGCAATTCATAATAATAGGCCAATAGCGTATGGGGGGCCCCACGTGAAATTTCGGGGGGGGCCTCACTTACCCTTGCCACGGCACTGCATGAAGGCAAACTGAAGTAAACGCAAAGACGTCGTGAACACGCTTTACCGGCTGTCATCTCTCATCGCGCCGGCCGTCAAACCATCAGAACTTATTTACACCGGTATGCAAGCGCGATGCTCACAACAATAATTAACAAAGCTTAAAGGGACACGTCCACCAACAGACTGGTTGCAAAACACAGAAAACACTACATGTGTAGTCTTCGACCTTTGCTGGGAAGTCAGCAATAATTTCTTGGTTGACTCATGAAGATGCTTCGACTTTCTCATTTGCGAGTATTATGATCATCCAACACTTGCGTTGCTGTTCCACAGACCGGAAGGTGTGAGCAGTGTTGCCACTGAAGTCAGTCTCGTTAACATCATATTTTTGCCTTTTTCAACATCAGATTTTTACATGGCAGTTTAATACTGTATATGCTAAATACTCCCATTACCAATACTTAGCAAAGTGCAATAACCCACGCTGAATCCGAAACAGAGCAAAGTATTGTCATTAAATGGAAAAAGCGGTTATATGCGTCAGACATATGTTATTCCCGATGCTATTGAAGAGAGCATCTTCAGTTTGGAACGATTGCCAAACACACACGAGTGTGAGAAACTGATGAAAGAAACTTCAAACCATGATTCTAACGATCTTCATCCTCAAAAGGATAGAAAATTTGGGAAACAAAACAACAGCTCAGTCAACATCCAATTTGTTGCCAAAACACCAGACATCAGAATTTCTCTCAAATCATCAGAAGTGGCAACACTGGGTGTGAGGATACTCACGGCACTTGAGAAACTGACTTCGCAAGCGGCTGTTGACGCTCCTATGGTTGACACTGTGCCGAGAAACTGGTATAAAGTGGTGAAAGTTATTTAGATAGTCCCGAAAAAACATGATGAATCTGTCAAGAATTTCGCGATTTTTTTGTGCTGTGTAGATTCATCAGCTTTGACGAATATGTTTTTATTACCACATTAATTTTCGCACTAGGTCGATTTTTGTTGACAATGGAATAATGATTTTAATATTTTTTTAAAACAACACTTTCCGATACTGGCAGCAGTGAGTGAGCGCATCGAGATATAAAACTGCATTTAGAAAACAGATATTCAAATTTCCCACGATGTCATCGACAAGGAAGATCGGTAGGTTTACTCATCCATTCTTGTGACTCAAACCACGCAGTAACAAAAATGTAATATGAAGAAACAAAACAGCAAAGGGCAGGAAAAGTGATAATGTAAGTTAATAAAAAATCAAATGAGAAAAACAAACAAGGACTTAACAATACTGCAAAGTGGTCTTACAGTCACTTCATATCTAAGACGCAACAGTNCGGCGAAAGATCTTATACTGAGTGAACTACAGTAGAATTTGCCTATTTCGTCACCTCAAGGGGATTAAAAAACCGTGACGAATTATGCAAACAAGTGAAAACTATATCATAGAAGCTCGTATACTTATCATAGTAACTGGTATGAACAGGGTCGGCCCTAGCAGTTGCGAGGCCCAATGCAAGACCTAGGCGCGGGGCCCCTCTAAGCAGTGGTTTTATGACGTCATCGTCTTCAGTCAACCGTGCTATATGACCATGGTAGAGCGCAGATATAGAGCCTCAGCATGAAAAAGCTTGCTAACGTTCGATAAAAGAAATTCATCGCTAGTTATAACGAGATCGTTATTTGTTGACAATGAGATTTATAAGCCGTTTCTGCTGAATTCTCGAGCGCAAGGGGTATCTGGAAAAAATGAGTAATCTACCTAAACATCGTGGCGTGGGGCCCAATGCAGCTACATCGGCCTAAGGCCGGTCCTGGGTATGCATGCATAGTGCTCTTATTTGCAGTGTAATACAAGTTTATGACGTTATGGTTGAATACAATTAAGTCCTCTGCTCTATCTGGACTCCTCCATTTAATCAAGCACCTTTCAAATCTTTAATAAACTTTTCCACGTTCTCTCAATGGGGAGTCGGGTCGCGCTTCGCACCTCGTGCATAAATTTCGAGGCGCAGCAATTCTCAGGTAAAGATCCTTAATTTGTTTGAATTCCCACACGTACCAGCTGCTTCGACATCTAAAGCGAAACTGCAAATGACGAATTACACGAACAAAACGCTTCTCAGGGATAGAAAGAGGTGACGAATTAAACGATGATGAATTAGACAAGTTCTACTGTACTATTGTCAACATACTCTGACATACGTTGATTTTGCTTGTATTTGATCGAACATTGTTTTTTTAGGAGTTAACCCAGCACTTGACTGAAACACCAACAGGCATGCACAGCACACATATGCAACTGCAGTTTGTGCATCCCACCGTTCAACCAGCACTGATGTATCGATTGTAGGAAGTGGATAAAAGTTGCAATGGGAGCTTTGCTCTGAATGCCGCCGACTGGTTGCTACTGAACACAGAAGAGCAAATGCTTAACCTGCGTGCAGGGAGTTCTGAAACTGAGGAAGGTCAGTGAAAGGTGAAAGATTTTTCTTGAAGGTTTTCGAAGATGGTATTTCAGAAACTTCCTTGTTTGCGATGTTTTGTCTTCGTTTGAAAAAGCTTTTCAACTGATGGGTGTTTGCCATACAACTGGCATGAATTCACCATATATTTGCGTATTATGAAATATCAAAAGAAGGCTTCATAGGAAAGACAAAACATTTCTTCAACTGCCAGCGATGCTAACAATCGTCGATGGTTAAAAATGCGCGGTGTTAATTACGCATTCTTGAAAAGGGGATTTAAATACGCCCGGGATACCGAACGCGCCCGTCAAGCGAAATAATTTATTTATGCTTATTGGTGAAATATACACTTAACATTTCATTCCGACTCACAAACGAGACACCCAGATGCAGTTATTCAACCGAGTACAACCTGGTCTGTTTTTAAGTTTTCCGCGAGGTTTGGATAAAACACTATTTTCTGTCCGGTTCGAACGGTGCGGAAGCGATGCGTGTTAGGGACGTTTGCGAGACCATCCACACATTCGCAGGGGGGAATTACAGGGACGTAACCGGTTTATCCCACCGATATGCTCAGATGCACATGGCAGCTGGTACGAGCAACCAGTTTCAAGCATCAGGGTCAGGCAGGCCTAACTGAAATATAATTAATTGACAGCGCGCATTTCTAACCAACGACGATTCTTAGCATCGCTGACAATTGAAGAAATGTCCTATTCCTTTCCCATCCGCATGAGGTCGCTTTTATTTGGAAGACTTGCCTGTGATACAATCTTTCCGTTGCCGTTGAATGTGCGATTCACCACGAACGGGATGTGCGCGAAGAATAGCACCCATAGATATGTGTGGCGAACAAGCAACAATAGAGTGATTGCGGCATGGAATCTCTTCCGATACTAACACGTGAACGATTGAACGTAACGACCAGCGTACGCGGAGAGTGACCATGGCATGTGATCTCTATTGTTGCTTGCTGCCACAGTGCGAAGCTTTGCGCATTTGCCGCTCGGGCTTTCCGATCGCATCACCTGAAACGTCACGTGACAGAGCAGCGCCGCCGCATGAATTTTTATCAGCCGCCAAAGCAGTGTTTCCCCCCAAAGAAAATCTTACACTGCACAAATTTTTAAGTGCGCAACTATGTAAACACACAACTAGCACAGATTTTCAAGCGTTAAAAGGGCTATGAAATATAAAGACGATATTAAGTTTCGGAATGTTGGAGGTGCGCGAGAATGAGATGTCACTGCGCATGCACGCCTTAGAGGGATCGTTGGCCGTAAGCATCACTGATTGATTATTACCGGGCTTTAAATGTTGTATGACGTCGGGAACACGTGCCGTTCTGAGCAAGGATAATTATTTCAGCTCGGTCTGAATCTTAACCAACGATTGTTGTTCTTTTCGCTTTGCTAAACAGTGCACCGCGCTCTGTTCAGGAACATGATAGAAGCCGATCGAACAGGATGTCGACTTCCTAAGTTTTGAACAAGGCGGAACGGTCACTGTTGGCAACCGTGCGTAGTCATTGACAACGGCTTATTAGAAAGAATACCCGGATGTCGTGCGACAGACCAGGAAAATGGCGCGAAAATGAAGGAACTGCACAAGCGAGTTCAAATCCAACGCTGCACAAGAACGGTAAGCGGACGCAGGCAAACGGCAAGCAAAAGAAAGGGAACGCCAGACAGGATTTGCTCTGCGCAGGTAAAAACTGCAATCTCAAATGTCGATATTTCGCGTGAACTACAGACGCGGTAACACTGTTGATATTTGACGTCGCAACAAGGAAATCAGCAAAGGTGGAAACGGCGATAGTCAGATGGCTGAGTCAAAAGGAGAAGAGAACTCGACGACACCAACAGACAGCTCAGTCACCACGGCCGGACTAAGGTAAAAATATATTTTTGATTGAGGTGGGGTGCTATTGACGCTGCAGCATTTGGCCCGTCCCAAAAATAGGACCAGATGGACACAGACTATTTTATACAGGGTGTCCACAAAGTCTGGGTACATATTTTTTAAGTTTTTTTCCTCCCCATAGATTCATTTATTTATTTATTTAAATGACGATGGCTCTCTCCAAAGAAGAACTAATCGAGTTGGTTCTATTAAGTGAGCGAGAAGGATGGTCCCAGACTTTGTGTTTTTTACCGTGTACCCGACTTTTCAGACACCCTGTATGTGCTTAATGTCTGTATATAATCTTAAAACTTGTAACATAGTATTTACGCACTACAACTCTGGAGGCAGGGGTCTANAANCGTCTCTGTCCGAGAGCTACATAAGCTATTGCACAACAGTTCGAGGTCCGGACATCCTACGTAATGTGATTGTTTTCGGATATGTTGCATTCTACCAAATCAACACATTTTTGTAAATATATTATTTTTTTCATTATTGACAAAAAATGTCTTCGCGGACCGGATATGGCCGGCAGCCTGTAGTTCGTAGACTCCTGCACTGCAGAGTCAGGCCCAATTTCGTCTTAATCGGGCCCTGTCATTCACGCAGGTCAAAGTTCCACGTTGTTGGTCAAGGTAAGTCGTGAAGCACTCTCGTATTAACACTAGTGAGATGTCTATGAAGAATATGGTGGTGCAAGGTCGTCATAAGACATGGGTCCCCGTGGCCCGGGGCCCTCCGAGCGTAGGAGCCCATGCGTCTCGGTGTACAGCAAGCCATAGAGCCATCACTGTGCCACCAGTGATGCTTTGAGATGGCTCTGGATGAGGATGCAGCAAGAATTGCACACAAGAGAAAAAGCCCTTTCGTACAGCGAAGCATAAAACTGAACGAGGTTGTGTTGGCAAACGAAAGCAAGTCAAAATGAAAATAAATCGTACACGTAACGATATGCGGTTGAGCAAAAGCTAGCAGATGCCTTTTTGAACATTCTAGGTAAAGGTTCCTCCGCGTGTTTCACGGTTACGCTGCAAAGCATATTTCAAAGGCAAGTAGGTGCGTCGGAACAACAGTAGGGCTGGGGGGGCAATGAAAAGTTGAGGGCAATGGAAAATTATAAAAAACAAAAAACTCGTTGTCAATGTTTGTTTCTGTTCAGCCACAACGTTGACCTCAAAAATAATGAAAGAAATTATAGAAAACCATTTTGAATTTTCTTGTTGAGCGAATCGCTGCAATAAATTTGTTTCATATCGATCTTGATCAACTGCGAAATTACGCACCATACTGTTATGAAAAAAACACCTACCCCCCTTTTGAACGGGCAGGGGGGAAGTGCCCCCGTCATTTTCCTGGTCTCCGGCGTCCCTGAAGACAAAGCAATTGGACACTCGCACTCCGGAAAACTTGAACTAAAAGTCAGGAGAAACGAAACGTCGAAAGTTTTCACTTCGCGCCGGCTTGTGACGTAACAATAAATTCTTTGACTACTCAGCATTTTACAAAACGTGGCGCCCAGGCTTTAGATTCATCAGATAAATAATCCAATATAAAAATCAATAATATTTCTACTAAATAAGTGCAAGCTGAAACACGACCGAACCACAGAACGCGGCAACACTGTAAAATGTGCAACAAACAACAAAGTGCGTCATGGTCATAGAGATGACTTGATACGTCTGCTGTAACCCGGATGTAAAGGCATCTTTTCCAGAGTAACTCAACGGCAGGAATTCGTTTCATTTCACAATCTCAATGAAAAAAGCTTCTGCGCCAAGCATCCCTTGTTGTTTTCCATGAGCTTCGCATCAACGTGCGCCACCACCACGCACTGCTGGCAAGTGACAGTTGCACGAGACGCACATGTCAGTGACACTTGCAGGAGACGCAAATGTTAGTGACACTTGCCAGAAGGTCACTGGATATCGGCTGTGCCACTTAAAAGCGGGCTTCTCTCGTCCGCCGCCTCTTCAGGAACAACGTTGGCGCTTCGCCTGCGCCTGGCAATGCGGCGAATACAACGCTGGAGTGTCTTCAGCAACACCTGCAATGCAGACGTTTCAGTTATATTCAGAAAAAAAAAACAACACAACAAGCCTACGCATTCTCAGATAACGCCCTTTCTTCTTGAAGGACAGGTAATGGCACTCGCCGGGTCCACAACAGGGGTCCGTGACCCACGACATGATCCTGGGCGGCCGCTTATTTTCTGCATTTTGCAAATGTGTATGAAACGCCTATGATTTACACAAAAATGTCCCCAATGCTTTACGTACAGGAAGCACAGAAGTATGACGATAGCGCTGCACACTACGCCCAGTGTTTCTTGACACTGTGTGGGTCACAGATCATGGGCGTCGGCAGGATTTTTTCCAGGGGGACGTCACGAAGGGATTTTTCCAAAATTTTTCCAGGGGAGGCCAAAAGTGATGAAATTTTTTTTCCACACTCGGAACTGCGAACACAACCTGTTTTTGCTGAAATTTTCAAAATCCAGGGGGGAATGCTCCCCTTGGTCCCCCTTCCGATGCCCACGGTCACAAATTTTTATATGAACCCCTTTAAGCACATTAACGGACCCCGGTTTAAGGCCACTTGCTATACAGGCCGATAGGTTTTTCGATCTATCGCGTCGTTTGAACAAAAACCAAGTCACCAGCAGAACGCCGGCGGCTGCGAAGATACCCGAAGTGTTTTGCGAAGATGCCCGAAGTGTTTTGCGAAGATGCCCGAAACCTACTCACCATCAGAACGCAGGCGGTTGCGAAGATACCCGAAGCGTTTTAGCGAAGATGCCCGAAACCTACTCACCAGCAGAACGCAGGCGGTTGCGAAGATACCCGAAGCGTTTTGCGAAGATGCCCGAAGCCTACTCACCAGCAGAACGCAGGCGGTTGCGAAGATACCCGAAGTGTTTTAGCGAAGATGCCCGAAACCTACTCACCAGCAGAACGCAGGCGGCTGCGAAGATGCCCGAAGCGTTTTGGAACGAAAGCTGTCCGGCGAGGAAGCCCCCCAGGGCCGGGCCGGTTATGTCTCCGATCGAGAAGCTCATGTTCCACAGGCCAGACACCAGACCATGTTGGGCCAAGGCGGAATCCCGCAGCTTTAGTTCGCTGTACAACAGTTCAAGCTAAAAGTTTCAGGTGCGTGCAACGTGGCTTCAAGACAACAGCGCGTGCCAAGGGGCACAGCGAGTTAACGGCCTAACTACGTCGACAATGCGTCCTGTGAACCGCATTGAATGGACCCCTCGCCTGTCTTTTGGAAAAAAAAACAAAAAACAAAACGTGGAATGTATTTATAACATGGTTCCTACGCAATTTTGAAAATAAATTCCCAGACTTAGACCTTTTCCAGACTTACCATTTCCGTATGAACTACCCAGGTCAAATACAGGCACTGTAATATTTAACACGATATAAGTAAAATTATATCAATCTTGAATAAAATATTATGAAAATGTATGTCAAAAGGTCAAGTCTGGAAAATTATTTTCTTTTTCCATACTAACAGATCCAAAAAATTTTTCCGGATTTTTCCAGAGTGGAAAATCACAAAAAATTTTCTCCATGCTTTTCCAGACTGCGTAGGAACCCTGTTATAAAAATATAAAATACATTGAAAATCGCGCTGTTGGAAAACATTTTCGAGAAAATTTTGCAAAAAATCATTGGTATCTCGTCACTCAGTGAAATCTTTTAACAGCATATTGATATCTTCATTAGTGGCATTAGTGCCAATCATTCAAAGACATGTGCTTGCTGTCTTTTACCGACCAAGATTGTAATTGACTGTCAATATCCTTCAGCAGAGAAACGCGTGCTTCAAGTTTATTTTTTCACATATGTTCTTTCCCTTGATATTGGGAAAGACCCAACCAAGCGTCAAACCAATGATTTCGCGATTCCAGTTAACAGCATAACCGATAATGGCAACTACAGGTCTGTTTCCTTAGCTTGTAGCCATTTGAATCTCTGAACGATTTGAACATTGCACGTTTTCGTTCAATTCAGCAATTGCTGGCGCCAATGATAGTCAGTTTGGCGTTAAGTCGCTACGCGGCACAGGCATTTGTGTATTGATACTCAAAACAAACTGCTTCATATTATTTTAACCATCATAATAGAGATTTTGATGTCGGGGCAACGCAGTGTTCATGGTAGCATTGTTTCAGCGTTTGTTATTTTCGAGATAGTAAGTAAATAGAAGTCACTCCTCCTCATAATGGAACAAATAAAAGTCACTTCTCCTCATAATGGAGATAAAGGTAGAATTTTTGGATGAAATTAATTGATTTCGCGTTCTGCCAGCGATAATGCAAAAGATCTTTACCGTCTCGAAGTGAGCAAAGTTATGTATAAATACAACAAATCTACATTAACAATTATTTCAAACTCATTACAGATGTTCAACCGTATTATACGAGACACATTGAAACTCGGCAATTTGCATCACCAAAAGCACGTTCAAACTAAGGTGCGAAAATGCTGAAGTACAGTGCAATGGAAATCTGGTCAGCAATTCCATTAGAAATAAAATAAACCATGTTTGACACTTTTTATATCGGAATATAAAACATGTGCCACTCGGGTACTAGAAACATTGCTGGTTTTCCCCTTTTTGTTGGTGTCCATTAATCAAATGAAGTGATTTTTATTTAACGCTGTTACTATTGAAAACAGTCAAATCGTGAGATTTCCCTGTTACATCTTACCCAGTTTCGTTTCCTTTGCTTTCATATCTTGACAAGACGTTGGTCGCATTAGGCCCTTGCATAAATCAGCGAAGCGCTTTTTGTCTCTGCTCGCACTGGGAATAATGTTTGTCTACCGAACTGCAAACGAATTTCCGTTCCCATGCATGACTCATGCATCGACTGAAATTGCATTTCCCTTGCACACGCTTGGACGCCTATTTTCAGCCTGCTTACATTTTGTGACGCCATTACGGCAATGCACTAGTCCATTACTGTCGTGACGCATTTCCTCTTTAGCTGTCACGAATATTTTCATTGCATGTGGAAACTACAAAAGTTCTTGTGATGAACTTGAACCATTTTCTTCCGGCGGCTTGACATTGCCTGCAACGCAGAGATCTAAGTTGGACTGGGATCGGGGTTACGTGCCAAATGTTTCGGGCCTGCATATAAAATTTACTCATAATATTCAGAGTAACGATTTTTTCATTCGTGACGTGGCATTGTGCCTACCGCGGTGGTTTCTATGAGTGATTTATCTTCAACTAATTCTAGAATTGCAATTACAACAGCGTTCCTTTGTTCACTGCTCGCGGATTAGTCTCACACACTTTTTGAGGTGTCGGGGCGGTGAGGAAACTGGCGCGCGATGAAGTTAAAAATACCAATCACTTGCACAATCTTTGACTTGTTCTTAAGAAACGATTACGTCACCAATACCCCGCAGTTACGCATATCTTTGACTCAGCGGGTAAAGTTTGCTATGCCCCCTTAATCGGGCAAAAAATAAATGTCGGGCTCGGTTTTCAAGATGAAACCTTTTATATTCCTGCTGCAACGCATTTCGCTTCCATTACTCATAAAAACGCATTGCGCATATTAAACTTTATACTCAGTCAGAGCAACAGACTTTTATTTACTTCTATTAACTGTTCCCTTTACACTACTAATCGACCTCGGGGTGTCTGCAGCTCAAAACGACACCAAGTCCTTCGCAGCCTCCCACTCCGCATGCATTTTATAAATCGGTCAAATTGAATCGCAACACTATGCAGCGGCGCTAAACAGCATTTGCGCAGCGCTATCTCGTTCTTGCGCACTTTCAACACTCCACACTTAATATCGTGTATATATATATATATATATAATAGGCCTTTTAACGCTTGAAAATCTTTACTGGTTGCGTGTCTACATGGTTGCGCAGGTACATACGCACTAAATTAAATATTTGCGCAGTGTAATATTTTCTTAGGGGGAACACTGACCGCCACACATCTATTTTCGCGTTATTTCATGTATTTGCGTGTTCCTTGTTGCTGCGATGCGTGCTTTAAGTCTGCTGCGTTTGGTATGGGAGTGAAGACCTTATACAATGCAGTAATAGTTAAGTCACAGCAGTGGCCAACACCGAGCGAATCAATCGCAATTTATTTGCACAAGGAAACTAGTTTCGTGTGCTACACATCTTCAGTCCTTATTCAAATAGAATTTATAATACAATACAACACAATAGTGTGTATGCGTACTTCTCAGACTGCGGCAAAATTTATCAAACAAAAATATTTTGGACGAAAAGCTAAGATTTTGTAGAGCGGCTTTAGGAAGATCAGTCGTTTGTACAAATTCGCGTTGCTCTGAGCTGAAATTTTTGATCTGTTTCAACTGCAAAACCTGTTAATTTTCCCATAAGCATCAGAAACAATCCTTGTCTAAGCCGAACAACGTGAGCAGTCCTTTGCTGGTAACACTCGCAAGTAAGAAAATCCGAGTTGAACCATTTGAAACGTCACCCAGGTTATTGTGAAGCGGTCACGTATAAGCGCAACCATTTTCAAACTCAAAGCAGCCCTTGACTGGTAAAGACTAAGCCACGGATCGCCCTCAAATTGATTTGGAACGTCAAGACACAACAACCGTCTTTCTGACGCAACAACCGGCTTTCTGCGAATAAATGTAAACAAGCGGAACGTTGCAAAGTTTCAGAGAAGAGTCAGGCAAGCGGGAAGTCGCTCGTACGCTGTCTATAGACCTTCGGTGTTATCTGATGTGGCGCTGCAGTCGTGGAAATGCTGGCACAGCATGTTACGACGCCAAAGCCAGTGCTAACAACGTACGCCGGTGCAGGCCGGTCACGTCTTCACAAACGCATTCCACAGGGAGACTGATGGTTTGATTTGATTCGAATTCTTCTGCAAAAAGCTGCCAGTTGCTTTTTATGACATTATGTCAAGCACCTGATCTTCCAAATATACTTTTCATTGCTTCTTGAAAAACATTGCGCTGCTATTATCAGGGGGCAGTTGCCGTTTCTGATTGCAATTTGTTCAACGCGAGCCGATCACTAGGCGCCTTTGTTGTAGTTCTGTTTTTTGTTCATGTTTTCTTTTCTATCTTTCTTTGCGTTAATCACGCTCTATGTTGATATTTTTAAGGTATGGCCGACATGTTGGGCGGTTTTCCCAGTCCTCGCATTCCTTTCCTTTAAACATGAAGTGCTTTACGCCACGCGTAAGACAATTGCCATGCAATTGACTGTAAACATACAATTGACCGAAACATCAGCGCGAAGGATGCCAATAAAAAGAAACAGCAAAGAGCAGCAAAGAAAGAGCAGAAGCTTACGATGCGCCACGGAGCATTTCGTTGAAGGTGGGCATCAGGGAGGCGCCAACGAAGGTCCCGGCCAGGATGGCCGACACATAAAGTAACCACAAGCGCTGGTGGGACCATCCGAACCAGTCCAAAACAAAAGAAACGGGCCCGATCAGGACCATGCTGACAGCCAGGCCCACCAGGCCGATCTCCATCAGATACGAGTCTCTCCTGAAAATCAGAAAGGTGATAGTTTGGAGGAAGGTGAAGTGGTGAGCGATGGTAAGTTTTGGTGGGCACAACACAATTATTCAACATGTAATTTCATCAATTATTCAATGCGGCTCACAGGACGCATCGTCGACGTAGTTAGGCCGTTAACTCGCTGTGCCCCTTGGCACGCGCTGTTATCTTGAAACCACGTTGCACGCGCCTGAAACTTTCAGCTTGAACTGTTGTACAGCGAACTAAAGCTGCGGGATTCCGCCTTGGCCCAACATGGTCTGGTGTCTGGCCTGTGGAACATGAGCTTCTCGAGCGGTGACATAACCGGCAAATGTAATTCTATCGCGGCGTGATTGTTTACGAAAACTTATGTTTGAGACACATAAACGATCATGTGCGAAGCGCTCACGATCAATCACGCACGCATCACAATCGCTCATGAAACACATCACGGTCAATCACGAAACACATCAAAGCCATTTACACAAGCGTGTGTTTCAGACGCATTGCGATCATAAGGCGATCCTGAAGTGTCAACGCGGTATTCGTGTGAAGCAGTGATTCCCAAAGTGGGGTAAATTGCCCCCTGGGGATAATATGCAATTCTTCGGGGGGGTAACGTGGAACTAAAACCACAATGTTGGTCTGTCTTTTGCTATGCACTGAGGATGATAACAGTAGTTATCGAACCGTTTGCAAGATGTCAGTTGTATCGTTTGCTTTGGCCGTGATATTTATTATAAGGCTATTCAGCACTTCTGTTTTTCGTGTACCAAAGTTGGTCTGTCTTATTCTTTAAGACGCAAAAATATTTAGGGTAATAAGACAAACTCGCTACCTTGTTTTGGGTAACGGCTCGAACAAAGTTTGGGAACCACTGGTGCAAGGCCATGGCTGCCAAAGTTAACTCGAAAGCAAGGAGAGAAGTGTTTGGAAAGCTCACCACTTATCAGCCAGGTAACCCCAGAGAGGAGACAGGCCAGCGTAGAAGATGCTGTTGACGAGGAACACTACGCCCACCATGACTGCGTTCATGTTAAACTGAAAGATAGAGAAAACTACGTCTGTGACGAAACAACGCGCTTTGTTGACAAAACAAACCACTTCTATGAACATTGTTTCAAACTGTTTCTTTCCGCTGAGACATTTTGGTGATTTCTCCCATAATAGTATTAAAACTTGCCGTAACATTATGCGCTAGTCTCTACTTTCTGGCATTATGACCTAATTGACTTAATTTGTTTCGGCCATTTAACAAAAATTCGATACATGACCGAAAAAAACAAAATTTAAAAAAACGCGCCAACGGCAATCGAAGCCAAACCTCCGAACTGAGGAAGGGCGAAATATTTGCCAGCATGAAACTGTTGATGGTGAATATGACGACGACAATCAATGCGGCGAGCAGAGCGTTGGAGTGCTTCAGGAGGTAGAGGGGGGAGACCGACGCCACCTGCCGCTCGACTGCAAAGTTTATTGTAAGTTGATCGATTAGAGAAGAAACGGACGAAAGTGTT
>JGI24158J21664_10008728_pt1 | contig 13499 bp, 8 predicted proteins | sample Ectturendosymbi3_FD_21664 | JGI IMG/M metagenome (IMG submission 21664) | reverse complement strand
CTCCTAGGTCTACTGCCCTCGCAATTCTCCCCAAGGGAAAACCGGGCACGAAAATGAATGAATGAATGAATGAGTATGAACGACTACATTTAAACTTTCTATGCATGAAATTGTCTTTTCTTCGTTTGCCAAAAATGAATGTCGTTTTCAAGTAATTAAGTCTATTTGGATGGAAACTTGCGTTTTTATGAAAATCAGTAAAATGTATCAGACATAGAAGGAAAATGGTGTTAACACCCTAAAACTCCACCACGACACCTATTTAAAAACCTTAAAAAACACTGTTTTAGGCTATGCAAACCTACAATTCATGCAGAATCACCGGAAATTTTTACTTCGCAGATCATTCGTTAAACGCAATATGTTGTTGTCACTAAACATTCATTTTGTTCGCACCAAGTTCAAGCCGTCAGAAAGAGCTCCTCAGTGTTAATGCTACACGGATTGGTTTGCATACTTGGATTACTTTTATGAATAAAATTGTAAAACAATCCAGAAAATTATTACAAATCGTGTCCCCTGCGTCACAAAAGTACCACACACGGGTTTCTTAGAAATTTGAAAGGTTTCAATAGAGCGATTTCTGCATATTCAAGTAGAGCACGTTTAACGTTGTTTGACCGTAGTTGCAGTAGGGCAGGGGTGTCAAACATACGGCCCGTGGGCCGAAACCGACCCGTTGCCTGGTTGAATCCGGCCCGCGGGATGATTTTGTAAAGTAAAAACTTCTTTGTTTTCTTGTGAAGTTTATCCAGTCATATTTCGATAACTGGTGACTAGATTTCAATTACTTGAAACCTTAACGCAATTGCATATTTGTTATTGTTTTCCGCTGTTTTCTCACGTGAAATTTTCCGGTTTTAACACTAGAGCTCCAGGAAATAATATACCTTGAGCTCCAGTGATGTCGATTTCGAAACCTTTGGAGTTCTAGGTACAACTCTAACTAAAACTTGCTACGTAAAGCCTCTATTGCAATTATTGACCGAAAAATAAACTGCACAGAAATCTATTCGACAAGGTAAAATTTGAGGACTGGTATAAAGCAGAAAATGCAGAAAATTGAGCATTGAATTATGAAAAATGTCGAACTCGACATCGCCGGACTTCTAGTGTCAAAAAAAGACGCAGAAATGTTAACTAAAACCACCTGCTCAAGCAAATTCCTGCTTCAAATATGTCAACCTGGAGTGAAAACGGGCAGGATATCTTTGTAGTTTTTCGTGAAAATAAGAGACAAGAAAATTGTATTGGGGGATAATGAGGACATATTGTTAGAAGTAGAACTATCCCATGCTCGGACTTGGGCTCTTGTTTTTCCTTGAATTTCTCAGTTTAGCCTTTATTCTCTATTCCGTGGCAGCCTCGTTTCCCAAAATATCTTTATCGAAACAGAAAAGTTGACAAAGAATGCAGAGTTTTCCAACAGAGTTGGTCCGCTTCTTATTTTTTTACGGAAGTGAATGTGATACCTGCATGTTTTGTTGTGTTCACAGCAGGCTTCAGTGGTGAACAAATAACATTCGACGCCTCTATGAGACTCATCATGACGAAAGATGCCTTAGCTTGCAAGGGCAACCGAGGAGAGAGAAGGTAAAGGAAGCAGCTGTAAAGGCTAGCTATCTAATTGCTAATGACATAGCGTTAGCATCAAAGCCATACTGTGAGGGTGAGTTCGTGAAGACGTGCATCCTAAAGACTGCAGAAATCGTGTGTTCTAAGAAGCTAAAAGTTTTGCTAATATTAGCCTGACGAGAAACATTGTGGCAGAGAGGATTTTGGACATTTCCGCGAATTTAGACAGCCAACTGAAGAACAAAGTCAAGTCGTTTGTTGCGTTTTCGGTTGCACTCGATGAAAGTACAGACATTTCGGACGTTGCACAACTAGCCATATTAATTCGTGGCGTTGATGAGACTTTGTCCGTCACTGAGAAGCTCCTGGGGTTGGTGCCTATGATAGATACCACAACAGCCAATGATATTTTCAACTCTCTCGTTGGAGTGCTGAACAGGGTAGGAGTAAACTGGTCCCGTGCTGTCAGTATTGCCACAGACAGAGCGCCATCAATAATCGGGAAAAAAGCAGGTGTTGCAATAAAATTTGGCGAAAAGCACATGTTGTAAGTGGAGGACGTGAATTGTGGACATTTCACTGTATTTCGCACCAGGAGGCATTGTGTTGCAAATCGTTAAAAATGGATCACGTCTTGCAAGTGGTTGTCCGGACAGTTAATTTCGTCCGAACCAGAGGTCTTCATCACCGTCAGTTGACAGTCTTCTCAGCGATAAGGTGTTTTTTTATTTACGTGGGGAAATTGAAAATTTATGTCCTAATAATCATTTTCAGATCAGGTTAAACTTTTTGCATTAATTTATGAAAACAGTTGGAAGTTGTCAATGCTTATAACCAGAGTGTTATACAGTGATTACATTGTTCCGGCCCGCTTGAGATTAAATTTGCCTGAAGTGGTCCCTGAACTGAAGCGAGTTTGACACCCCTGCAGTAGGGCTTTTTACATGACGAAAAGTGAGCTAGCTCACTTTCCTGATCACATGACACGATTACTGCTGAATCAGTAAATGCTTGAGTGATCGAATGTGCTTTCCGGAAAGTGACCACAGCAAAATCGTAGTTGCTTGCTTCGTAAGTGAGCTCCCTGAGAAGTGTGTTAGCAAAGCAGGCGGCTTAGGTTTGGTAGTCGCCTTAACGCCTACGTTGGTTGGATGATACAAGAACAAATTTAAATCACGTTTGTCTTTTTGACATGGTACAACGTGTTGGTTTTAACTTAGTCTTGCAATCTATATTGCAATAATAACGACATCAAACCGCTGTGTGACTGTGGAGTGTAGTGAATCTATAGGCTACGTAACATGGCCTGGTTGCACTGTTTGTAACGCTAGACTGGTGTTTCAGTTCAGTTTTGGAATGTCAATATTGCCCACTTGAAAATGCTTTTGCAATTTACATACAAAAGTAACAGTCTAGTTGCCTATATGGGCTTACTGCTGGTCGTGGATTGCCTCCAAAAAGTACTGAAGGACACCATGTTTGTTGGAATGCAATGTAATCGTATTTCAACTGCAGAAAATTGGGTGCTGTAGCAGGTACCTACAGGATTGTGATAATCCTTTTGTTTTGTCTGACGCACGCTGAAACGTTGCAGTTATTTGTGCAAAAAAGAAATGACTTGTAATATTCGCCTAATCTGGTTTTGCCTTTCATCATCCTGGGATTTGTGAAAAGTAATGCAATGAAAACAAGCTGGGATTTGTGAAAAGTAGGGAATACTGTGCCTCTCAAGTGCTCTCGTAGAAAACTGTTTGCCGTTTGTTATTACTTACTGGAAAACCTACAGCTCTACAACGGCCAAAAGAACTACTTTTCACTCATGAAGCTGGTGCCGCTAGTCTGAGGACCGCAGTGTAGATCACTAACCCAGTCGTTCTGAGGCGCCATGTAAACACGCAGCTCCAACGTTCTCGTTTTGGTTCAATTAAACTGAGCTATCTTGACGTCAACACTCCCTTCCACCGCACTTGCTAACACGACTATGTAAATAGGTCTAGTGTTAGAGTTTGAACACTTTTGGTGCGGGCTGAAGTACGCTAAAAGGTGCAATTCAGTGTTTCTCACCCTTTTTAAGACACGTACTATTTTCGGAGGAGTATAAATCTTCGTGGGCTCAAAATAGACTAAAACTACGAGAATAATACAAACACTAGTTTTAGCAAATTCTGTTCATCACCCACATTCACAAATTTCAATGAGAATCTTGTCTCTAAGTTTGTTTCAGAAGTTTGTTGAATTTAAGGACCTTATGGGCGTCAACGCACACATGATGTCGGCAAAACAGCTTCCCAACGGTATGTTGTTGGAAAAAGAAAGAACGTTTGTTGCCTGCCGACACAGATCAGAGAGATTTGGTTACATTGTCTGGACATCCACTCAAAATTGAGTCAGACTCTACAGCTGCCGACTTTGCAGCTCAATCTGCTGTTCAGCAATGCAGTCTACTTCACAATGAACTTGCAGCTCTGGCACATTAAAAGGGCTTCGCACCCAGTAAATTGTTTTGATGTAATTGTAAGAAGGGATATATCTATCCATCTCGGAGAGATGTAGTAAGGCGCTCAAGAAAGATTTGACGAATGCCGCGCAAATCAATTTCTACCTCTTTGCAAATGCGTTTAATGCTAAAAACGCAGATATCCTTCCATTTTCAAATCTATGGATCCACAATTGTATTTTACTTTTAAACGCGACGATGTATCGGACACATACAAACGTATTTTACCTTTTCAGTGCCTGGTGCTGTTTAGCTGATTCAAACGTATAAAAAATCACCTAAGAATATTAGGCATTCAACCTGCTCTCGATGAATCGTTGAGCAAAGGTATGACTCATTTCTTTTAATAACGCACCGGTGCCATTGCGTGGGCCACTACTTCCAGCATCTTTTCTCATGAGCCAACGGATGTTCTAATGAAACAAACGTCCACTGTCTTCTGCCGCCATCACGCCAACCAAAGCACCAAATTAAAAGGTGCGTAAGCCTCGACTTTTGATGTGATTAACAGCAGATGAAACAAATCCGGTTAAAAACTATCAGATCTTCTTAAATTTCTTTGCTGTCTAATTTTGTCTCAGCGAAGAAGACAACAACTACCTAAATATTTTGATTGCGTTTTTCATAAATCCATGTCTTTTTCATTTTTATCATGGCCGAATAAGCACCATCGGCGCAAACACACACGTTGTCAATTCGCGAAAACTGATGTTTCTTAGTGAAGGAATCTACTTTCTTAAACATTTCTTTTCTTGCAGTACGTTTGGCAAGTGGACAACAAAAGAGAATTTGTTCCACGTAGTCCTCAGTCGCACGGTATTGCACGAACACCATGAATTGTGTATCGTTTCTAAAATCTGTATTCTCGCCCAACTCTGCTGAGATAAGATTTCACTTCGCTTCGCAGCAGCATGGTTCATTTTAGAATATTGACTCAGAGTTCTTGGAAGCGCCAGTTGATAATGTTGTTTAAAGAAAAACCATAGCTGACTTATTAGCTACGGCAGGTGTGTGGAACCCGTAGGTCGTGGGCCAAAAGTGGCCCGGAAACTGACGTTTTGTTGCCCGTAGAGTGTGGCCGGCGGGCCAAAAACCTAAATTTTATTAAGACAAAAATAGTATGCTGATTACTTACCTTAATGACCACACCAGTTCACCCGTACCTGGTATTTACTTTATCCAGACCACATTGCTCCACAAGCAAGCATTACGATTCTAAATCTTAATGTCCGCCCACTGACCTGAAGGAAATATCGGGCGTGTCATCGGCAGAGCCGTATCAGCCGCACTCCATACCCCCCATTGGTGTGGGGCACGCTGTCATAGGGGGCCTAAAATTCAGTCCCGTCAGCACTTAGCCCCCCAGATCCTCCAAATTGAAATATGAAGCACTAGAAAACAGTGAAGTTAGGGGGCCCTTGGAGAGAAAAGTGTTTATGCATTACAATTACTTTGGGCCCCTTTGAAAGAAAGGTATATCCACATTGCAACTGCTGTTGTGGACCCCTTTGAAAGCAAAGTAGCGTACTTATACATGACAGTTGCTGTTGGGCCCCTTTGAAAGCAAGGCACTTTACACATAATAGTTGCAAAGGGGGCCCGAGGCAAGTGCCTCGCTTGCCTTCCTTTAAGCACAGCACTGTATGTAACCCTGGCAATGATCTTATAGGAGAATATGAAACCGATTGAACACGTTCTACTTCATCTGATATGCGTACTGTCTCACCTGATGTGCGCATGTGAACACTGTAATGTAAAGTTATCTTTATATTGTTGAACGCACTGATGTTGCTGATGAGTTTATCACTTCAAAAAACACAGATTCACATGATCTTTCATAATTTACCATAGACAAACAGGTCGACTAAAAAGCAGATCTGGGTGGAAAAAACCCTTAGTGGGAGCCCTGGTCGCTTGTGGCAAAACGCCTACTACCGTCACTTGAAATGAACATTTGAAGGTTTATTGCCGTGTTATTGTTACGCAATAAAGACCAAGAGTACAACAATCCGCTAGCAAGTTTCACAACCTGCCTCTGCGGGCAAAGGAGCGAACCGCGCAGTTGCTCTAAACCTGTCGGGGTTTTCGAGGTCACGACTTTGCCCCAGGCCCCTAACCAGGAGGGGCGAATCCCCCCGACAATTTTTTCGCATTCCCCTGGAAAATGTGTTGGACATAGTTTAAAAATATTGGACATAGATTAAAAAATTTGGGCCCCTCTCAGAAAACTCTTCGCCCCACCTGGTGTCCCAAGCTGGTTACGGGCCTGCTTTGCCCTGATGGACCTCGCGCTCATTTATCCGGTCCTGCCTACATGCCTAATTTTATGCGTCCAGAAGTCAGACTTCCACTTGATCAACGTATTTTGTGTAGTGATTGTTTTAAAAAAATGCAGGCTACTATGTCTAGCCCAAGTAGTCTTCTCTTATTTTGTACTGCATAGCACCAAGATACTTTTGGTGCTTACGACCAAAGTTACACATTTGCGCAGCCTGATGTTCAGACAGCCAAATGGAGTTAATTGTGTAGTAAGAAGAGTCTATTGCGGGGTTGTCCCAAAACAGTGTAGTGCAGTTAGTGGATTATGGATGTCAACCGTTGCGTCCGCGTAGGCCTTAGTCTATATTTGTTAACATTTATAGGCAATATGAGATACAAAATGTTATTAATCTAAACATGTGCCATGCACCTGGAGAAAGTGACGGATTTACGCATAGGCCAAATAAGCCATGGCCTCGTGCCCCGCGCTTTTAGAGCCCCGCGCAAATCCTTTCTATGACCACTCATTATTAACCAAAATTTTGCGAAAATGCGCGGGAGCATAACTTCACAAGTTAATTTTTAATGTGCGAAATTGCAAACGTCTAGTAGACTCTTATCAGTTCAGTAACAACACGATAATATTGTTTGCTACGCAATATAAGAATGACAATACTGCGTTTCATCGCCTTTCTACAGTGTTTGGCGATCTTGCGAGCTTTTTGTCAGTGGAAGATTGAACATAAAGTACGAAAGTGCTTTGTGAAATGCTTTATACTGAGGACAGGAACATGGCTCGATGCGAGAGAGATGCAGGCCATCTGTATGAAAGTGGTTAAAAGCAGTAGCGTAGCCAGTCCAAAATTTTTGGGGGCAAATACTTCGACTTTAAGCGAGCAACAGTATTTTGTTCGGGACACTGCCTTTCAAAGAACAAAATGACAAGACATGCTAAAATTGTTTTGGGGGGCGTGGCCTCCTTCCCCCCTGTCTACTCATATGTTTACAAGAAAGAATGAAAAAGAAAGAACAGCACTTACTTGATGTTCAATCATCCACTGACAAAAAGCTCTTAACAACGCAAGACCGCCAGACACTGCAACTGCAGAACTCCGATGAAAAGCAAAATTGTTGTCAGTATTGGACGGTACGTTTGGTTGTTACCAGCAAGATACCCATGCACACAAGCATGTAAAGTTACACCATTTTTATGAAAAACTGTGTTGTATTACGCGATCTGGCAACACTGTTAAACAACACCAATGCGGGAAGCAATCCATAGCAGGGTGACAGACTGTGCAAGATGTGTTCTGCCAAACAATTACGAAATCCTGATAAATTACAAATAATATGTTAAAAATAATATCGACAAAATACTGCCAAAATTCTGCAACGTTTTTTTCATTAAACGAGTTACTTCTTCACTGAACCCAATATTAATTGTGTTACTTAAACTTACGATACTTAGGAAAAAAGTGGGGGGCACCCCCCCCCCAGAAATAAAAGTGGGGGAGGCTAGGCCCATGCGGCCCCCCGGTTCCGACACCTATGGCGGCAACACTGTCCCGCATGAAAATTTATATATCCTAAAGATAAACCTACAAGAAATGCTAGAAATCACGGAAATTTAACGAACTTCTGAACCACATGAATGAGCTATAAATTCCAAGAATGATCTCATTGCTATTTGTTCTTGAGAAGAATGTAGGAATGGCATTAATTTCTGTTGAAGATCTCAGGCAGTGGTCCCTAACTTTCCAAACACGCCGAACCCTTACGTAGTTTTCCAAGCTTTTGTCGAACCCCATTTTTGCCCAGAGTAACAGAAAGTATAAATAGGTTGCTGAAATGCAATCAATCAACAGTTCATATTTAATTGTACAGTAGTTCCCGGTTAATAAACCAATGGTTAATACGCCCACACGCTTAATAAGACCAAAATTGTCCGGTCCGGAACTACTCCATTTATTCCTGTAATAAAAAAACGCTTACACGTTGGTTTGGTTAGCAGGACTTGTCTCGCCGTCGAACCCCTGAAACGGCTCCATACAGGTTAAGAACCACTGATCTAAGGCAATCGTAGAACCGAAGTCGGCACCACAAAAGATAGATTTACAGGGGGCACTAGTCTACACATTAGAAGGCCATACTTTCACGCTTTTCAGACAAACGGCCGAATAGGTCATACCTGCGTGGGGCCCCAAACACTAAAATGTCCTAGGGCCCCGCACTCCCTAAATCCGTCCCTGCCTGGAGATCAACAGTCCAGACATCAGCAAGGTTTATGCATGCGTATTTCGGCCAGTGAAAGCCCAAAGCGCACGCTTTGTAAGCATATTTCTCTTAAGCTCATGGTAAAGTTTATCAACTTGCGCTAATGAAAGAAAACGTTCATCGTGTGGCACATGCTTTGACCGGCCTCATGTTTGCTTCTTCGGTCATAATGTTTTTATAACTGAACGATAGGATTGATTCTGCTTTCCTGCAATTTTTTTTCACATTTGCGTTTCATTACGACATCTCTGAATAATCGTCATCAATTAAATGAGGATGATTTACGACCCAAATTCTTTTTTTAAACTCGTTCAAAAACTTTTAGTTGTAAAGTACGAGCCTATTAGGAGTATTTGCGGGAAAATATTTATGATGTAATTTGCACAATCTGCAAATGCCGTTCATGTTTTGAATTAAAAATTATTTTTTCAGAATATCTAGCCCCCTGCGCAAGCATGAAGGACCCCAGTGGAAGACTTTCTGGCGACGGTTCTGCCCATGCCCGCAGACACGGTGGGGCATTCGGGGGCAGTTACCCCAAATTTTATTTGTAGCCCCCCAAATTTTGTTGTGCTCAGAAAAATTTGTTTTAAACATATGATAAAAATAAATATCTTTCCCCATAAAAATGTATTTTGCTCCCCCAAATCTTAAAACCTGGCTATGGGCCTGGTTCTGCCAAAATTGTGTCTGCAATTAGGATATTTTGTTTTGAAGTCCATTTGGCCCCGAGATGGGGCACAACATTATTTATAAATCACCATTAGGGGGAAACTGTAAGCATTTTGGGGGTCCCAGACTTTGGCTGATGCGGCACCGGTTATCGGGTTTGCAGATCGTGACCCTACGCGAGGTTGCACTGGTGCCTGGTGACGTTAGGAACCCGAGTAGTCTTGGCTAACGAATTAGCGACGGAACTCTTCAAACTCAGAGCCCAACCGCACTTCTGTCGACACCTGAACCGCTGTGCTGTCTACACCTCGTGGAACAATGACGATTTCATCAAACAAACACACAGAGAACGCAGGTTAAAAGGTATTGCCAATCTTCAGTGGGTGGCCAGCAATTTGTCTAACACGCAGAGCTTAACACATGCAGCTGTAGCCCGTGGACCAATCTGGTTATGTGTATTTGGCCCTGCAGTGCTGCTCGGTTGCACACCTCTGAGCTACGGCATCACTGCACATTATCCTGGCTATTTTCACGGATGCTGGTTTGACTAAGCTCTTTCCTGCTGTATAAGGCGCTTTTGCTCTTGCATTTTCCCAAGCAACAGAAAAAGAAGCACGCATTGCTTTACTATGGGAGTAAGCTTGTCTCCTGAAGTAGATGGACGGTAAGTGCGACTTCACGTTACCTGGCGTTTTTCACCTTAAAAACACAAGAATTTGGCAACGTATTTTACAGAGATCCGTGAGCAAGGACTTCTAAGCACGACACGAACTTATATTGAAAATCACGGCCAATGAAAACGATTACAAACGACATATTGCAAACGTTTCAATAACTCCTGCTGTCATCATCAGTGCATTGCAAATTGAACTGCAGTGATCATGGTGCAGGTTCTTATTGGTCACTCAGGAGAAAAGCGCTGTGAAAAATGAAAAACTCGAAGGGCTGTTTCGGTAGTGATGTAGTGGTGCAAAGCATACGTAGTCACATGACTCAGATGGATACGCGCCGATAGTGATACCGCGTGACGTCATGAGTGAGGCATGAAGCTCTGTTACAAGTTAAAAATGCATAGAAGCATCTACGGGATGCTTCCATTCAGCTCTGGTTTGTGTTCGTGAATCAATAAATATTCAAGAATCTGCAGCCCCCTCCAACTGTCAATGCCAATGACCTGGGGGTTGTGAAAGCAACCCGATGATCAGGGTTGGCTTGCAAGTGTCTGCATACTGACGAGCTTAGTGACGTTCAGTGCTCTTCTTTACGATTTATTAAGTTGCGCTGCGTTTGTCTGACGTAGGAGGCACCGCATGAGCACGTACGCTTGTACACAACGTTAAAACGGTTGAGTTAAGCTTGTCGGTCCTTAATTGAGAACCAGCTTTAAAGCTTTCGAGTACTTTGAAAACAACGCAGCTTCACGTTCACTACAGCCTTGTTTCTAATAAAGCTGCTGAGTACCTGTCGTATGTTATTTTATATAGAACCCAAATACGGTAGTTGCAATTAAATATATTTGGGTGAAAGAGAGGGTTCAGCCGGTGCATCACGTTGTTGCGTGACACCCTATTTTCTGTTGAATTACTGAATGCAATGGTCCAAAAAATTGTTGGTGTACCCGTTGCGAGATAACATTCGCTGAATATTAATGAATTCCGTGTGCACCAGTTGGTAGGAACTAGCAATGTCATAAGCGCGGCTTAGCAAAGAGTTGACAAGGTTTCGTTTCCTCGAACTGTTGCCGGGTTTCACCGTTTACCAGGACTGAAGTAAATCCAAGTTTCAAGTAGGCCTAGTTGTCGTTATGCGCAAACTCCTGCTTTTGTTTAGCAATTTTAAACAAAGACGTCAAAAACAAACTGCGGTTTAGATAACAACTTTGAGCTTAGGCTGCTGACCACGGTACCTCAAAAGTATAAGTGCCATGTAGAACGGCAAATTTTTGACTTTTTCACGCTGGGTAGGTGTATTTTTACCACTGTACGAGCAAAAACGTCGATGGTAAAAAGTTGATACAGTTATTATTGTGTGAGTGCATTACAGCGAACGTGTTTGCCCCTGGTGCTTGAGGGCTCGTCCAGAGCCTTCCGCGGACTCGGTGTTGCAAAACACTGGTGTAATTTGCCCATATTGACCAACAAGTCTTTGCAACTCAAAAACTCGCCAGTCGATTGTGCTAGAGGGCTGTCCAAACTCTCAGTAGACTTAGCGAGTCATCTAGTTTGCAATGAAATAAAAGTTTTTAGGTTTTGGGTTTCGGGTTTTGTGTGGGTGAAGTCACAATTGGAGTATGTTTTTGGCCATTTTGGATCAGGTTACCTGGCCCTGGGCACAACCGCTAGATGCGAGTATTTCACTCAAATTTTTGTTTCAAATTAGGCTAGAATCCGAATCTTTTGAGCCTTTCATCGGGTTTATAGCACTTCTGGTTCAAACGTTACGACCAAGAAAAAAATAAAATTGGTGTTGCAAAGTGGCGCGAAAATAATGGTCAATGAGTTATTTCAATATACGATATACTCGCACACCGGCTCCAGACGTAAGCCGCAAAAGTCTACTGGATATTTTTTAGACACCATTGGCATATTTCCTGTCAGTTCTTCTGCCACTTTTGCATGTATTCTCTGCGGCTTATATTGCTCTGGTGGACGAACTTCTTATTGCCACAATTCTTGGTATTAACCATATCAAAATCATTATAAAATATGTACACATGCCATGTGTTCGTTTAGGGTGTTTGGCAACACGAGAGTGGGTGGTGGCAGACGGGATGACCGGTGTGTCTTTTCGCCGCCTCCCGGCCTTTCTTTGCCAGTATTGACAAGTGTACTTGTGTTAGAACCACAAAACAAAATTGTTGTTGTTGTTGCCACCGTCTGCTTCAAGATTTCACAGAATAAATCTTGCCATTTGATCAGATACATCAACTCCTACTTTGGTGTCATTGTATTAGACTACTAAGTCAGGTTCCTTCATCGAAGTTTCCTTGCTTGGATTGAAATTGCTTGGAACTTGAATAACTGGTTGCAGACCTTTTTTCATGATTTGCACTGATATGATGCAAACGTGATTGGTCTGTGACTATCACAATAAAACGCTTGTTTTGTGCAGCTCTAACTTTTTTGACATTTCCGAAATTTCATGCTTTGTGACATTGTTCCAAAAAAATGCATTTCTTTTCAGCGAGTCGCAGTTCCAGTCATGTGAGATGAAAAGATCATGACATGTGACATCATAACCTTGCTGACAAATCTAGCTCATGAGCTTCAGGACAACTTCATTAGGCATGAGCACGTGTAAACGCCGGGTGTCATATCTTTATACGTAACGAAACGGGCAGAATTAATATTCATTTTCAACATCAGCTGCCAGTCAAACTAAACTTGTCTGGCTTATTAACCATATATTGGATGAATTTGCAACGTTTCTTAAATTGCCACCAATGTTCATTTACTGTAATGTTGCAGCCTACTGAGGAATAAATGCTTTTTACCAGTTTGATGTAGGCCTAAAACTATTCTAGGTTGTGAAGAGAGAGCAAATTTATCTTGCAAGCGGTTCATTCATATTTCCGTCTTCAGTTCAAATCGAAAATACTTCATACTGTTTAAAAATATTTTTCTAGGCATAGTTGGTGAACACAAAGCACATTCTTGTGACTTACCCCACAAACTTGTCACAAGCAAGTTGCGTCTTCCCACAACGCCACGGGCAACCACTGTCCAGCCACTTTTCCGAATAATTCCCAGCTGAGACGATCGGCCATGTAATCAGAATTCACCAAAAACAGTTTACACAGTGAATATCATTGGCTACACCCAGGGCACATTGAAGAAAAAAACGTTCAAAGACCAGGAAGGGCGTTGACATCTTGCGCATGCATTGGTCGCGTGATGTTGTGGAGTCTTAGCTTTTAGTTCGGTGTGTGACGTTAAGGTCTTTGAAACTTTCTGAAGTTGATACCAGCCGTGAAGTATTTTGAATGCTCCAATGCCCGATGTTGCCGTGACTTTGCCGAGGACTTTTCACACAAAGAAATGAATTAAAGAACTTTGGATTTGAGGAATGAAACTAAAGCATTTTACCAAGATAAGAAAACATTAAATTCTATGATTATGATCTTGGTTGAAAAATAGCCTTGACATTCATTGCTGCTGTCTCTGTTTAGGATGGTCGCATGGTTTTACATTGAAAGACGGATCTTTTGATCGTGTTGGATTCA
>JGI24158J21664_10008727_pt1 | contig 13500 bp, 8 predicted proteins | sample Ectturendosymbi3_FD_21664 | JGI IMG/M metagenome (IMG submission 21664) | reverse complement strand
GTCCAATCCATCGACCTCCCCACGGACTACACGGCCTGACGGTTCTGGACGATGAGACAACCGAATGGCTGCTCAACACCTGCCCCGATATCTAGGCAGGCTAGCAGTGGATAAAAGAAGAACTCGCTCAAATGAAAGAAGTCCAGTAAAATTAATACTGACTTTTCCTGGTGTGATCTCCACGAGAAAATAAAATCGAACAAAGACGTCTTGAAGGAAGTGTTATCTACAGAAAAGTATGATTGGCTGAATATGTAAATTTACAAATGCTTAAACACTGTTTTGTTTCTTAGTAAAAGGCATCATTTTAGTTTTTCTTGTTGCCTCAACTACAGGAATCGATAATGGCTACATGCTCAGTAAGATATGATTATATGAACCACATATATCTGATAAGGCTCGTTCTTCTGAAGCGTCCCGATTTTCAGTAACAAAAATATGGTATGCCTACTCATAAGGCATGATGAAGCTTTCTGTTATGTTAGATTTATGTGAAACGTTGTTGCAAGGTGTTGTTTACTCAAAAGTCGATTCTACGGAAATTATGATATGTATTTATGAACGCTTGCAATTTAAATACGATAGGTATGGATAAAAAAAGTCTTACAAAATTAAGTTCAGGCGGGAAGAAGCGGTGGTTTCATAGCCCTTGCGAACACCTCGGATGAAGAGAGCAAGCAAATTCAATTTCTGGAGAAGCTCTCTTTCCTCTGAATGACAAGCAATCTACTGTACAAGTAAGAAATTTAGGATTTTTGCAAGCAGCTTTGTTATATCAGAGCTGTCTGAAAAAAAACAGAGCTCTATGAACAACAACGCCAGTATATGCCCATGTTGTGTTGAAAAGCATTTGTTGACAAAATGTTCGCGACTCGACGCAACGCCCTAACATGAACGAAGGAGACTCGCTCGCACCAAAGATCTATGTTTCAAGTGTTTGAAAGAAAGGCCAAATGGCAAAGATTGATGTGAAAGCCGATTGCGACGTGAAGGGGTGTACTTCTAAATAGTTTAAACATTTAAGGCTCTTGGGAGCCTTTGGCGCAGCGAAACTTTCAATGATACACACCTCATCTAATCTTCGCGTCATTTAAACATTATAGCAATAACCGTCTCTGTTCGACCTCTAAATGGAGGAGAGTGGATAGTTTTGCAACAAGTTGTAGTCGACCAGATACCGGTAAAGCCTAATCCTCTATATCACGGGTTCTTAACCTGGGGTCCACGAACTACTTGACCTAAGGCATAGGTATAGCAGATTTTGGGGGTGCGAAGGAGTTTTGCCCGAACTTCCCCAAACATGCCCGAAAAGTTTTGTGGGACTTTTGCCTACAAATTTTCTCCCACAAAATCATGAAGATCATGAAGACCTTTTTTGATGTGACCACCAAAAAAGGTCTTGATGTGGTTTTCAGTAAATGTTGGGCGCCATTTTTTGACGTCAAACAACGTGGGCGCCATTTTTGTTCGGATTTCAGGGATTTTGCCCAGAGTGTAAAGATTTTACCCAGATTTTCAGGGATTTTGCCCGGATTTTCAGCAAATCAAAACTTTTGGGGGCACGCTTGCACCCCCTTCACCCCCACCTCCTACACCACTGACCTAAGGGGTCGGTGAATGTGATTTAAAGGGTTAAATAGGCTTTGCTCTGATATTTCGCAAGGATTAATAGGTTTTGCGCAAAGACATTTCGATTACTACTACGATGATTAAAACCAAATTTCGAATATTTATTGCAACGTTTCTTCTTGAGGTGTCGATAACTTTTATTAGGATGTACTAGGGGTCCGTGACCCACAAATGTTTAAGAAACACCTACGCAACACTCCGATTTCTACGGTCGAGGGTGTCACTGTGACTTTGCTGATGGGTGCCAAGGTTGCCAGAGACATTGTGGGGCCCAGCATTCACGTGTAAATGTCTGAATGAAAATGGATTGTATTCGAACCTGATTGAGTTTGACGACGATGGTAATAATGCATAGCACATGAATCCACATCTATTATGTCTTTGAAAAGCAAAAGCGACTTGGTGTCATCTGCTTGTAAGACAGACGATCTAGAAGCTGTATCGCCTAATTCCTCTTTCAAAGGAAGATTTAGTGGAACAATCAGTCGTGTTCGTGGATGATCACTACCTACTATGACCATCAATTACTCCGTGATAATATGAAACAGGCGAAAATGCGTGTTGAAAGTTCGCGACGCCGATTCATGAATGAAGAAGATGTTCGAGAGACGTACAAGGAGCAGATGCAAGCATAAAAACAAGGGATGTGCGGTGGAAATTTCGAAAAGTGAATCGAGCACGTCACAACGCGTCTGGTACCTTCCCCACCATGCAGTTTTAAACCATTTGAAACGGGCAAATTGCAAGTAGCATTTGACTGCGTTGCCAGAGGTATTTACAGTAGATCAACCAAGCTTCAATGCAGGGTCCCGATCTCGTGAACAACTTGGTGGGGACTTTATTGTGCTCCCGTAAACATTCTGTTGCTTTAATTGCGGACATCGAGGAACTATTCTATTTACGGCTCACATTAACCTCCAAAGTCCTTGGCAGCTCTTCTACTAAGTAGGCAGCGCGACTTGGCGAACATGTAGCAGCAAACAGATGAACTTGCATCCTGTGTGGTAGAGGGTCAATGGACAAATCGCCTCCTGGCTACTATAAAAATCAAATCATAGTTTCGCGGTGCTAGGCACACTTAACAGAACATTTCGTCGATGTCCGCAATCAAAGCAACAGAGCCGACGCTGAAGGTATCTTCTACGTAGACGGTTGTTTGGTTTCTGGTTCGAATGTTGATACGGACAAAAGGATAGTTGAAGGACTACGTTCTCTTCTATATAAAGCTGGATTTCAACTTACAAAGTGTTTGTCTAACAGTTTGAGGTTCTGAAGACAGTGGTAGAGAAAATGAACTTGCTAAGACACTAAAGGATTGCAGTTGCAATGAAGAATTGCAAGAGTGTGTTCTTGGAGTTCAGTGGAATGTATGGTCGGGCACGTTACAGGTCGAGGCAGGTCGCTTTAGGGCTCTTATACTTAGCATAATGCTAACAAAAACCAGCCCGTGGCTTGGTGGTCAGTACGTTCGTTAGTTAGTGCGTTAATGGTTAGTGTGTCCGAAATCCTGTTTTTTTCGTTTTTGTGCTCTGCGATGTGAGCCACTCGGTGTTCATTAAGAAACTTATACGTAATTTATTCATCACCGCGTGCTGTTTAAATAAAACATACAGAGCAACAAACAAATAAAAAGCGACTGGTTCGTAGATAGCCTCTACATCAGCTATGTCCAACCCAATTGGCTTACTAAGCTAAAAATTATGTCACTATCGTAAGCAGGGCCGCACACTGAATGGCATATTAATGTGGGCCGCACATCGAATGGTTAGCTTTGATTATAGCTAGCTAAATAAATTGGCTTAAGCTAATGTACGGAAATCGTTCGAATCCTAACTGCAATGGTAACAGAAGAGATAAAGTGTCACTGAAGACTCCCTGCATCAAAAATGTCAAATTCAAGATTATCAAAATAAGGACAGGTTGTTAGTATATAGGATACTTTTACTACAGTCTACAGAGAACCTAAACTGGGCCGCACAAAACCTTCGACTGGGCCACATGCGGCCCGTGGGCCGCGGGTTGGACATAGCTGCTTTAGTGCGTAAGGCCTGTGAGGTTTCTCTTAGCACTTTTTTGGGATGAAGTTTTGATGGCGCTGCAGGAATCCCGGGTTGGGTATCTATTATATAGAGCAGCTATGTCCAACCCGCGGGCGGCATATGGCCCAGTCGAAGGTTTTGTGCGGCCCGGTATAGGTTTTCGCTGTAGGTAAAGTATCCTATATACTGACAACCTGTCCTATATTTGATAATCTTGAATTTGAAATTTTTGATGTCAAATTCTGTGAGGTCGCAACCGTGTGGTTTTCTGTACCGCTTTATCACGCCTGTTACCATTGCAGATAAGATTTGAACGCTATTAGTATATTAGCTGCTAAATTTAGTTCGCTAAGATCAAAGTAAGCCATTCAATGTGCGGCCAATGTTAATATGTCATTCAATCTGCGACCCTGGTTAAGCTATTGACATAACTGTTGGCTCAGTAAGCCAGTTGGGTTGGACACAGCTGATCTACAATCTTCTGCCACAAAACTCACAAACGCTTCTGCTGTTTATCGTGAGGAGATTTTATCCCCAATAGGGATTGGAGTTTGCGTCGCCAAATCTAGTCTACTCAATTTTGCAAGCGGTTCATTAGTCCATGCTATTATGTGCTTTCGATAATTAAAATCATGAAGAACTAAGTTTAATCCGCCTAGTTTTGCGTTCACAAAGAAACTTGTTGTGCACTGCGATGCGTCGCCGGCATCAGTGGAAAAAAACTGAAAGTCAATCAGCCGTTGCAAAGCTATTTTTTCTCATGATGAAATGCTACCTGCAAAGTTTTGGTTGAACACGGGCACATTTAGCTATTCGTCTTTCTGTTCATTTGTAGTGCTTTGCCATTTAGCAAGATGGTGGAAGTAGATGAGGAAAATATTGGATATTACGAGAAAAGGTTGTGTGTTTTGTTATTCCTGTCATCAATACCTAATGCATTTGCAACTATGTTTATTATCGTTACTCAGTATAAGCCGCCACACAATTGCGGTTTGGAGGATTTGAGGGAAGACTTATCGGTGAAGGTAATGTCATGAATTTCAGTGCTTTGTACTTTTTGTCTCTTAATAAAGGTCAAATCATTACTATTAAAGAGAATGTCAGTGATAGTTACACTTATGGTTTTGATTTACAGAAGATAAAAATTTGCTCTACGTGGCTTACACAAGTTTGTCAAGTTGGCAGTGTATGGAAAAATGGCCAAAAAAAGAATTGATAGATAAACAACCCCAACTGTTTTCACTGTAACGTTTCAAGGGTTACTGAAAACGCTGCAGATACACACCACACCTTAACAAAACATCCTATAGATTCATGTCAGGCTAGAGAAAAAACTGTAAAAGAGATCAATTATGCATTTGTATTTTCTAGTACAAGTTTACCAGGTTTTGCATGAAGCAAAAGTTCCAGAATCAAGATCATGCTAAAGGCTGAGATCTGATTACCTGGTATCGCCTTTCTAATTGTCGTGTAGGTACAAAAGCAAAACTATAGAAAACAGAGGTAACAACAAGCAATCTCTACTTCATCCATCTCTTGTTCACTCAACCACGCAAACGATTAAAAAGTGAGACGACTTTAGCGAAAGCAGCTTCATAGGCAATAGGTAATATAAGTGCTAACCTTTTAAACTATGGAAATACTGAATTCGATCAAAAATAATCTGGTGTTTATTGAACTTGAAAAAAGGATATGAAAACAATTATAGAACAATGGCAACTATTTTGATGATCAATGCGATAACTGCTGGTTTTTTCGGTACTAAACGTTTCCTAAACTTTGGTTTGCACCTTCGAACACGTTGCTTCGAATTTTGTGCTTATTCACTTTATAATCTGTGCTGATTTTAGAAACCGTGCAATTACTATAGAGCTGCAGTGTTCTACCAGGTATCAAGATAAATCACGTCTGAAGAAAATAGACTACATCCAAAAACAGTTGATAGTGCAAAAGCTAACAAAGCTGATGCCAACGTGACATTTTTCTTCATAGAAAAACGTTTAATTTCACAGACTGACTTAGACACCAGATTTCTTGAGACATACGCATAAGGGCATCCTCTCCCCTGGCGACAGCGGTATGAGTGAAGCATAATAAAATTCTTGGGCAACAAATCGTATCTTGCCTAACTTCTTTAAAATGCATTAATCTGTTCCAAAATTTTGATTCACGAAGGAATGCTCTGCAGTTTGTGTTCTTGTCAGCGGACTTAAATCACAACCGGCTACTGTGTGTGTTGGACTCCGGTGTGTGTTGTTAGTTGTCGCCACTCCTCTTCTTATTCTTTTTGAATTGGGTAGACATTCACAGCCGAGACGATGAGGGTGTCACTGTTGGATGCTTCAAGATCAACCGTTTGCTTTTAGCAAACGATTTGAAACTACTAGCATCTTCTCCACAGGATCTTCAACATGCCCTCGATCGGCTTTCTGCTGCGTGTGACCAAGCCGGATTGAAAATCAGCACTATAGGGATATCGAGGTGTTATGACGTCTTTCCAAAAACCCAAGGCAGAACATGTTACAAGTGAACGGCATTACACTGCAGCAGGTGGAGAGAGAAGTTCAACTATACCTTGGTGTGGTATTCACGAGTGACGGTAGCCGGAACAAGGAGATTGATACACGGATTGGTAAAGCAAACTCAGTTGTGCGTGAGCTTTCTACTTCTGTGGTGACAAAATAGGAGCTTTCAAACACAGCAAAACTGTCAGTTTTTAAATCGGTTTTGTCCTATCTTCACCTGTGGTCATGAATCTTGGGTAATTATTAAATAATACTATTCCACGTGCAAGCGGCAGAGATGGGATTTTGCGAAAAGTTCACGTTGTGAAACTTCGCGACACAACGTGCGCAGCTGTAAAATTCGTAAAGCCCTGAATTTCGAGCCACTTCCTTTCCAATTCAAGAGGTCGCAACTGTGTTGGTTCGTCCGTGTGTGCACAATGTCCCAAGGAAAACCGGCGAGGCACGTCCTGCTGGCTACTCTCATGGGAAAGCGGCCCAGAGGTCGTCCAAGGACCAAGTGGAGTGACTACATCTCCGAGCTTGCCTGGACCAGTCTAGGTGTGGAGTCAGCAAAACTATCTGATATTGCTGTTGATCGTGAGGTATTTCCGGTCCTCCTGGCTGCTGCACACGCTACTCTCCAAAGCGCTCATGTAAATTAATAAATCGATAACAGTTATTTTAAGCGTGATACGTGCACAACACATTTCATTTATAGAAACTAACGTCCCGTCGATAGTTTGTCACCGAACTTCGAGTAGGCATTTTTCATAAGAAAAACAGAATGATAACAGAATGAACAGAATGTTAGGCTTAGCAATCTTTCATATGGCTAATTCACATTATGTTTTTCCGCTCAAATATCAAATTTTATAGCCAAATATCATTTGTTTACGTTTCGGTAAGGCGAAATGTGGTGTTTATTTTCAAATTTGACGTTACTTCTCAGTGTACTCAGTTACTTCCAATCGCAGTTATCCTATTTTTGGGTAATACCCAACCACATTTCAGAATTTTGTTCTGATACTAATGCGGCACATGCTGCCAAAGGTATGGCTTTTTCCACCAACACTGTTTTCGCAAAAAAATTACCATCTCTCGCGCTTAAGCTTACTCTGCAGTACAACGTAAACATTTGATAGTGTTTTGTTCCCTTTGCTGAATGTTTGTTTTTGATATCGGAATCCTGAGCTTTGCAGTATTTGATTAATCAGTAAGACGTCGTGCATCACTTGTGTAGTTTATCAAAGTTGCAACCAGATGTAGTGGCCCAAATATAGGCGTAGCCAGGGCCAATGGGGCCATGCCCCCTAAATTTCTAGAATATCTTGTCATTTCGTGCTTTGAGAGGCGGTATCCCAAACAAAATACTTCTGCTCCCTTGAAGTCAAAATATTTGACCCCCACAAAATTTTGGGCTGGCCATGCCACTGGCGCCAAACTGTCTTTTTCGTTATGGGTTGAGATTTTTTATGCTTTCCATTTAAGAGAGTGATTTCCAAAGTGTGGGTCGCCACCCAGCATGGTCGCGCAGGGTAAAAAACGGGTCGCGCCGAGGCGATCCAAACCTGGGTTTCATATTTTCAACGTTCTTTTCGTCCTCTTTTCAAGTTCTTTCAATCTCTTTCATTGTGGACTGAATTATTGCATCGTACACGTTTTATCCTGGAGTTTTTGTAAGTTTACAAGTACCACTGCTTCTCTGTGTCTGTCTGAAGCATAGGTACTTGAGAGAAGAATAGATTGCTGACATTGAAAACGAACATAACAACTTACTGCCAAAAATCATCCATACAATCACTATTTTTTTCATATGCTGTTTGAGGCTTGGGTCGCGAGATGTTCACCAAACCCAGATTCGGGTCGCGTTCAAAATTGTCTGGGAGCCGCTGACTGTAAGCCATGCGAGGCACTGACTGTGATGCAATAGGTGCGTAGCGGTCTTAGCAGATCGTACTTTGGTAATTGTGGCCACTAGAGCAGTGTTTTTAAGCCGATTTTGGGTGTCAAAATGACACCCTGAAATTTTGTAATGACACCCTAAATTCTGAATGCCAAGATATGCCTTTGTCTTGTATTCAAGTGAAACGATTTGAGATAGCATGTTTTCCTGCACGTGGCCATTGCAACAGACGTCTGCAATGTTATAGGCCCACACAATTTTCTGGCGCAGAAGCTGGAAGCGAAAATTGTAAGTATGGTATCTGTGCATTGGCAGGCGCACCACTTCGCTTTGGCCTCTTACTATACTGTCGCAGATTTGTACAGTATGGTGTACGAAACTGCGAAAGCGCTTTAATGCAATTATGGAAGTGTTTTACTGTTTCTCCGATGCGATCGGCTTGCCTGGAAATGCATCAGACTACAACGAAGAAAAAAACGTCAGCAGTTGCAGCGAGCATGCAAAATAAGGTGGTTGTCGAGTGAGACAACAGTGAGAGCTAGGAGTGAGATTTTAGCCATTTGGGCCGCACTGAAGCAGCTGTCAGAAAATAAAAATGATCCAATGTGCGTTGTTTTCCTGCAACTTAAATAAACAAAAAAATTCAACATGGTGGTTTCCTTTTGTCAACATTGGCACCTCATCTGACAGAACTGAGCAAAGTTTTTCAGGCGGTATGCTTTGACTTTGCACAGGTGGAAGCATCTGTAGAACTGTGCATCAATAAACTCTCTGATGCCACTGTTAAATCCGAGCTTAAAATTACTTGCGAAAAGTTTGATAGTGAATTGGGGAACTTGGAACGCTGGATGGTTTGGCTGATTCGTGTGTGTCAACTGGCATGGCGTTTTGAAAGGGTGCCGAAAGACAGCAAATTGTTCGTCTTAAACACAAATAGGGAGACAGGAGTGAATGAATCAACAACCGCAGCATCTCTTTGTTAAGCCTCCCAGGAAGTGTGTATGCCAAGACGGTAAAATAATTGAACCAAAGCTGGATGATACCCAGTGCGGTTTTTGTCGCGGCCGTAGCACTACAGAACAAATTTCCACTCTCCAGCAAAATTTCGAGAAATACTGGGAGCATGGCAAGGACTTATACGCATGTTTTTTCGACCTCGGGAAAGTATATGACCGGGTTCCTCATGAAAAGCTTTGGGGGGCGTTGCGGGAGGACGGTGTTGATGGGTGCCTCTTGCTGGCAGTCAAGTAACTATATTCTTGCTCAGAAGATTGTGTTCGTGTCGACGGAGCTAAATCACAACGGTTCAGCATTGGTGTTGGACTCCGACAACGATGTATGCTGTCACCACTCCTCTTCATAGTCTATATCAGGGTTCTCCAAACTACGGCCCGCGTTCCAGCCCCAAACTGCAAAGCCATTTCACCCGGATGCAAAACACACTGTGCCAATAATGAAAAAATATATTTACGAAAAATGTGTTGATTTGGTAGAATGTGTCATATCCCGAAAAAGTCACATTACGCAAGATGGCAGGCCCTCGAACTGTTGTGCAATAGTTTATGTGGTCTTTCCCAAAAATGTGAAGAGCCCTGGTCTATATGAATTGGATAGACCGTCACAGACGCGTCAACAAGAGTGTCACCGTTGGGAACTGCAGGATGAACCGCTTGCCTTTTGCGGACGAATTGGTACTGTACTGCATGCGTGGATCTTCAACAGGGTCTTCAGCTCGCATTTGATCGGTTTTCTGATGCATGCGACCAAGCATGGACGAAAATAAGCACTGAAAAGATTAAGATATTGTGTCTCTCAAGACATCCAAGGCAGTGTTTTCTGCAAGTGAGCTGCAGCAGGTGGAGACGTTCAAGTACCTTGGGGTGGTATCCACGAGTGACGGAAGTCGGAACAAAGGGATTGATACACTGATTGGTAAAGCAAACGCATTCCTGCGTGTGCTTTATTGCTCCATGGTGACGAAACGTGCCCTTTGAAAGAACGCAAGGCTTTCAGCTTTTAAATGGGTTTTCGTTCCGACCTTCACCCGTGGTCATGAATCTTAGGTGACGATTGAAAAAATACTGTCAAAGGAACAAACGACAGAGATGGGATATTTGCGAAGAGTTCTCGGTGTGACACTTCGTGACAAAAGCACATGTCTGAAATCCGTAAAGCCCAGTATGTCAAGCCACTTCTCCGAATCGAGAGATCCCACCTATGTTAGTTCGCCATCTGTCCAAAATGCCCTAGGAAAGAATGGCGAACTAAGTCCTTCAGGCTACAGTCTACACCAACGGGAAAGCGGTCCAAAGTTTGTCCAAGGAACAGGTGGCGTGACAACATCTCCGATCTTGCTTGGTCCCGTCTTGACGTGGAGCCAGCAGAACTATCTGAGATTGCTGTTGATCGTGAAGTATTTCGGGTCCTCCTAGGGCTGCTGCCCCGCGACTCTCCCCAAAGGAAAAAGGGGCACGAAAATGAGTAAATAAATGAGTGTGTAGACCTACATTGAACCTTTCTATTTATGAAATTGTCGTTTCTTTGTTTGCCAAAAGTGGATGTCGTATTCAAATAATTAACAAGGATTTTTAAGGTGTTTTAGGAACTCGATTCGGGTCTCCAGACTTGAAAATCGGGTCCCTAGATTCATATAAAATGATCAAGGGAAATATCTATGAAATTTAGTCGGAAATGTTAGGGGTTCCTATATCTCCATACCGAGTACCTAACATTTTCCTTTAAAAAAACTGAATTTAAGCATTTTTGGATGGAAACTTGCGTTTTTGTGAAAATCAGTTAAGAGTATCAGACATAGAAGTAATATGGTGTTGGCAACCTAAAGTTCCACCACGACACCCTTTCAAAAACCTTGAAAAAACTCTGCACTAGAGTACTGAAAAAGCCGGTTGCGGTGTTAACGACGAACATATTGGCAAATGATATGCAATCACACTCACTAAATTGTCGTCGTCCTTTAGCTCACAATTGCATGCCATTCTCTACGGCCTTGATTGTCTTTTTTCTTTTAAGTTTTTCAACGCCTTGGTTGTAACAGATAGTTTCAGCGTTTTCCGGATCACAAGCACAGGAATCTGGACTACCACACAGCTTTTCTAATAACATATCGTTTTAAGATTGGGTTATGAAATTGTTTTATTGTTTTTATGTGGGCTAATGGACATAGTGGTGTACCTGGAAATAAAGTAGCTGGACTCCTCGGTAAGGTTAGTTACATCTTCTACTAGTCCATATCCAGAGAAAAATGTCCACCTCAAAACTGTACACTCAGTTTTAAATTATTCAGATATGAATATTCTCATCTTTGACAATTATTTGTAATTATTGAACTGTAAGTATGTCTATGATGAAGCTTTTTCTTCAAACCAGGAAAAAAATTTTCAAAAACAAAGGCGTGACTCCATCTCAATTTTTCAACTCCTGACTGGCCACTGTAAACAGTCGCCTTTTTATGCTTGGACTTCATCCCCATTGATTTATGCGAACATTGTCACACCCTAGAAACAGTCATCTATCCCCGTATCATTCACAGCGATTGAAGTTCAAGCAGGCAACGGAATGGCTGGGTATTGCATTTGGATGTACTGTACTTTCTTTTTGAAACATGAGGCTGCCGCTCATCTAATGTGAAACTTCCTTACAGAAACTGGGAAGAAAATTTAATAAGACAAGAAACAAACCCTAAATTTAGCATTGTGTCTATACATTGAAGATAGTTTTGCTGTATTTGTTAATACGTTAGTGTAGGTCGGCTATCGCATTTTCGCGAACCACAGTTCTACAGTCCACATGAGCTTTTAGAAATAGATTCTTTAATATTGTAGCGACAGTTTACGTTTTTTAAGTTCACAAATCAAGTCTTGAAATTTCGTCTTATGCTTGATAATTTGGTTTCAGAATCTATGCAAATGTATATTGCATTTTTCTTTGAAAGTTTTAGCAGAGACGCCATACTGAATATTCTTTCTAATCCGTTCTTCTACTCGGTTTGTCAGATGATGCTTTTTCTGCTGGCAAAAGTCTTCATAGTATTGTTCAAATGACACGTTTGCTAAAAAGGTTCAAGCAAGGCTTAGTCATTTTTTTGTGCTCTCTCTTCTGTAGCTTATTGATATGTTTGTGAATTTGTTGCATTGCAAAGAGGATGAGTTAATTATCATATCCTATTCTAATCGGTCAAGATTGTTATCAAGTAAGAATATCTAAATCCCTGTGGTTAATCAATTTCATCGGTGCAACGAGTTCAAATCAAAGTACGTTTGTAGCAGATCAGAATAAAAGTTTGGCAAATATTTTATGCAAAACATCAAAATACCTCTGCAAAACTTCCAAAGACCATATTTGTTGTTAAGCTTATGAGTGCTGCACGCATGACCAAATACAGGCTGCTGGGAGAAAGCTTCAAAATAACCAACAAACCGCTGTTTGTACAAACGAAGCTATCGAAAACTTTTGGCCCCACCTTGTGCAGAAGAAATTAGAACATACTCCGTATGCACCTTGAACATAAAGTGTCACGACCTAGTATTATACGAAATGACGGCTCCAAGTCATATTTTGAGCAAATTGTTTTTTTAAACATTTGTTTCACTTTATTTCGAAACATTTTTGATTTTTCGAAACACTACACTTTGGAAAACTGTTGAGAAGTTAAAAATTCTGATATCGATGCTTGAGTTGATCTTATACCAATCAAAACCATCACATATCTATGGCAAGTGTTGAGAATTTTTTATCATTACAAAGCAAATTGTGAAAAGATTTCAGTGAAGCATGAAGACCTCGCCTGTGTTTCGTTTACTCAAATTCTTAGCGTGACGGATGCACCTCTCGATGCACTTGGCCAGAGGTTCTAGCAAAGTCCAACGAGCATTTTGCTATCACAGGATGATGCAAAGCAAGGATTTTTTGAAAAACTATATATAATTTCTTGGTGAATAAAGACGTAGGCAGAAAAATTATACGTGGAAATCATATGAGAAACCCTATTAAAAAGCGTAAAATTTTTTTATTGTTTTGAATGTAAAAGAATGTTATTTCAAACACTCATAAAGGAAACACTATTTCAAAACCACTATTATAGACGCGATTAACGCACGAAATACTATGGAAGACGAAATAATATGTACTGCAAATGGAAAGAGGCTTTACAAGAAATTCTTTTCACATCATTTGAACCTTGGAGAGATCGGCAACAAAAATAACAAGAGAAAATATATCTTCAAATATTGGATAGCTACATTCGAATCCTTCTTACAAGCTGTAGAAACTGGACAGGGGGCGATTGACCCTAGCGTCGAGGTAAACCGGCGAGGACTTCTTGTTAACTTTCTCACCACTTCTGCGTACCAATATATAGAAGACTGCGAAACGTATGAAGCTGCGGTAGCAGAGTTGAAACGAG
>JGI24158J21664_10008726_pt1 | contig 13500 bp, 9 predicted proteins | sample Ectturendosymbi3_FD_21664 | JGI IMG/M metagenome (IMG submission 21664) | reverse complement strand
TAAAAATGATTAGAATATAAAATTTCATCTTTATTCTTTGAAAGTTTCTGCAAATGTCGAAATTGCTATGCAATGTTTTGAAAATTTCGGGGGGCAAATGCCTCAAATGCCCCCCCTTGGTTGCGCGCCTGACTGTACATAAGTGTTTGCCAACTCAGTCCAAAAGGCTTATAGCATTTTATAAGATGTAAAAAGTTTGTCCAAAACCTTGCGTCCTGGAATTTTGCTCAAAGCATTATTATGACGTAATAATGTATGACAATCAAAGCGCTTTGAAGAAACCTTAAACGGTACGCTATACAATTTAGCTTGGTATTTGTTAGGCTAAGGTCAGGTTGTTGTAAGTGCTATTTGTATTGATATGTGTTGAAAACAGTTTTCTAGGTTGTTTGTGTTTTTTGTAAGAGCAGAGTAGCAGTACTGTGCTGACAGATACTAACTTATGCTATCATTTTAACAAGTAATGTGCCCTTGTAAATCGTAAGCTGCTGGTTTTGATAGTCATTCTTGTCAGCAAGTTCACAGATGAGATACTAGATAGAGTCCAGGCTCTGATAAAGTCCAGGTTCTGTTGGAAGCGGAAGCGGTTGACGAAATATCCGCTTCCACATCCCTGCTTTCAATCCCAGACCAGCCTAAATGAGGACATAAATTACCTTTTTGCTCATAATTCATGATCCATTTGCTGTAGTAGAGACACAAGGAATATATCTTTCAATGGGAATTTTTATGTACCTTCTACCAAGAAAAAGTGCCCTTGCATTTTACATTTTTAGAGAAAAACGTATTTTGTTTGTGGTTTGTGTATTTTAGCCAGTTTTTAGTAGTTTTTGACGTTTGGTAGAACACTTATTTGCATGCATTTTCAAACAGGTCTTTCGGCTTGGAAAATCTACAAGTATTCCAACCAACCAAAAAAATTCACTCATCGAATGGCTTAGGGCGATAATATTTTTTTTTACGTTTTGGACCCAGTAAGTCACTTATGTGGCCGGAACCATATTTCTGGTCATTACCCAGTATTGACTAACCGTTGGCGGAAAACGTATTTGAACTGGAATTGGATATATTTGCGGTCAAAATGAAAAATGCGCTTTTGCATTTGAAACGTTTCAGAAAAATTATGTTTTTGTCCTCTTTGTTGGCTTATTTTAACCACTATTTTGCTTTTGTTTGTATCGGTTTTACATAGCCATTCCTTGACTCAAGAAAGCCTAGTACTACTCAGATTGAAGATCCGATTTCAAAACATGAGGCCTAGGTAATGTTGGAAGCAATTTATTTTGTTGTTTAAAAAAGTAAAAAAATTATTAAATGTTTTGTGTCTGTTAGATCCTAACCAAAAGTCGATTTAAAGTGTACCATTGCAAAGTCAGAGAAACATCCGTCACGGCTTGACCTTTTTCCGTAGTGAAAATATGATTTTGCTGGTTTAGGAATGCAAAGTTAGTTAAATATCTTAAAATAATTTTTTGGGGAAAAATGCCTAAACTCATTACTAATTCCTTGCATATTCTCTTTTTGACAGGGAATGGATGGACCTTGTCAAAACCAACATTTGGATTCTGTGTACCGTATCCTAAGTAACCTTTTCAATGCGAGCGTGGCCGTGTGGTGCCCCCTGCATGGAATAGAATTTCTTTTCAAGATTGGATGCTGTGTGACATTACTTTGGAAGCAGTTAGATTGAAAACTGACCAGAAATCGGTTATCTTATTTCTGTCATTAGCTCAATGTGATCCAGACTTTAAGTAGGCTAGGATCCCTAGCCTAGGTTAGCTTACACAGCTACACATCAGATTAGCTTACTAGCTTAGAGACATTTAGTAAATTACAGTTGTCACGTTACTCCTTCATATAAAAATCTTAATGTGTTAAAACTAAATGATATCCCCATGGGCCTCCATATCAGCTTGAATTGGCAAAATTTATGCATAAATTACATCATGGTGCGCTGTCCAAAATCTTTTGACAATTTCTTCAAAAATATTTATAATATTCATTCATACAAAACCAGCTGCGCTGACAACCAAAATTATTTCATGCAGAGTCTGTACAAATTCTGGAAAAAAGTATTTCTTAGAGAGGGGCTGCGCTCTGGAAAGAAATCGAACAGAGTCTTAAAATCTTGCCCCATGTCACTTTCTGCAAACATAAGGATCGTCTTTCGTCTCGTAAACTATGAATAGTTTTTTGCCCAACCATATATGGCTATATGCTTTTTAATGGTAAAATGTGACTTCTCCATGAATGTGATGCAAAATAAATTTCCTTTGCTTGTGTTTTTCTTTTTGCGAATTATGTGCATTGTACAGTTGTTTTTTTGCGTTTGCGATGCTTAAAATGCAGTTATGCATTGTGGCATTGTCTTTGTTTTAACAAAATTTCTGGGGCGCCTCGACTAGATAACTTCAGGTTTTTTTCGGCGTCCTAGTTGCGAGGGCACGTTAGCAATGTTTTGCTTTCGCACTGCTATATTGTATCGTAACCAATAAACTTCTTACTGTTTGTTAGTTCAGTAAGTTGCTTGTAACTTCTTAAGCCAAAATGTTTATCCTTCTGCTAGTGGGTCTAGCCTATAGGACTCTACTTCCATTGTAGGCTACATAGTCCAATTTGTTGTTTTTTTGATTGGGTCAAAGTTTTGCGCCTTCTGACGCACAAACAATGAAGGTTTGGCCGAATTTTTGTGTGAATTAAAACTTTTCACCAATATCACATCTGTTAAAATGAACCTTCGCATGTTGTGCATTCTTGTTATCAAACTTTAAAGTCGATGCCCAAAAATAGAGAGTTGTGCCCACGAAAAGTGGCTGGAAAAACGTCATAACCTTGTTTGGCTTAAACGTTTGCAGGGCCGCAACCAGCTCATATTTTAGGGGGAGGGTAAGGCACGAAAAACAGAGGTAAGGCCAGCATTTTTTATTTTGCAAAGGTGACCGCATGTGTGACACTTGTGAAAAAACAAATTTCCAAAATGCATACGTTTAACGGCACAGTCCTTTGAAAAACTATATATTTACAAAGAGCAAAAACTGGATTTCCCTTGTAGTACTTAACAATCACGTCACAAACGCGTACAAATTACATCATAAAAGTCGTCCTGCAGTGCCTCCTCCAACAATGTATAAGATTTTGATGTAGCTCCTGCGGTTCGTAAGCTATGCGCAAAAAAGTAGATGTGCGTCATTTTTTCAACATCTCTTGCATTATACGGGGTAAAAAATAAAGATTTTTGTTGGAAACTTTACCGCAGGGTTTTGTGGCATAAAAGGAGCTAAAAACATCTACCACCCAGTCCCATAACGAAAAGTGATAGCGCAAAACATAGCCTCTTCTCTTCAGGTGTAGTGATTGCCGCACAACTGCACTTGCAGTGGACTTAATGCAAGGCCTCTCCTACATAAATGTGCTCGCAGCAATGGTAACCCCTGATATCGCAAAATTTGCTGTGGAAATGGCGCGACTGGTCTGGCAAACGGAATACCTGGGACAGCTACTACCATGAAATGCAAAAAATAAAAAACACCACACATTGGTCGTCGCGCGTGTCACCAAGGACCGCACTCGGGCTTTAGGCAGAGGGGCCCGTTCGAAAAGTTCGCGAGAGTCTCCCCCATCAGCTATCCACAATGGAGTCCCACGTTGCGCCCGCTACGAATCTATGGAGGCCAATGGGGACAGCGTTGGAAGAAAATCAGCACTAAATCACTATGATGCCTCTCCAGAAACCCAAGGCAGTGTATACTGCAAGTGCGGGGCAATACACTGCATCACATGGAGACGTTCAAGTACAAGATATTAACGAGTGGCGCAAGGAGGAACAGGGAGATTTATAGACGGATTGGAAAGCAAACGCAGGTCCGCAACCAGACGGGAGGCAACCGGGCAACTGTCCCCACCCCGAAATTTTCAAAAACATGATTAGTTGTTAGGTAGAACAACAAGTTACAATCATTTTTGTTCCCCCTTCAAAAATATCAGCTGGTTGCGGCCCTGGTTCCGCGTGAAATTTATCGCTCTGTGGTGAAAAAAAAACAGGAGTATTCAAACACCGCAAACCTGTCAGATTTTAAACCGTTTTTTGTTTCGATCCTCACTATGGTGAGGATGAATCAAATGAATGAAACTTTACCGTATTATTTCAAATCGGATATAGACATTAATTTTTAATTTTCGAGGAACAAACTAGACAAACGTTTTGAATTTCTCTGACTTGCATTTTACTTTCCATTCACTTTTGTTTGCATGTAGTTGATGAGTCGAGTCAGAAAGTGTGTTGAGTGGCCACAAATCGAAAACAAACGAGGTTGAAAGCCTCCGGAAAAGGTTGGCGAGTCGTGTTGGCTGCACTGGCGGGAAAGCAACCTACAGCCCGACAAAAGACCAGGTGGCGTAATTGCATCTCATCTCTGACATACCCTGGCTGCGTCTCGGGAAACAGCCTGCAGAATATCATAGGTTGCTGAAAACTGTGGCGCATTTCCAGACCTCCTAGCGTTGCTACCACTGCCAAAAAGTGTGAAAATGAAGAATACTGAAGGTGTAAGCAGAGTACTGTTTTTAAATTGCATATTACTAAACCCGGGTTTTCAAACTCAACTCTTTGTCCTTTCAAAAAATCCTTGCCACGCCGATACTTGAGGCAGGGCCGGATGAATTGAACGCGAGGCCCCGGGCAAAGTCGTGAGCGCGAGGCCCACTAAACGCTTACCGCAACTTCGTAGCGTTTTGACATGCCCTCGTTCACTTTAAGCTAGAGTAGTAACCGTTTTTCCGCGTGTGACCGTGGGCTCCCACTGCGGGGTTTTTCCACACAGATCTGCTTATTTTAGCCGACCTGGGTGTCTAGATTTATAATGAAAAATCACGTTGCATCTGGGTTTTTTGAAGTGATAAATTCATCAGCCAGTTCAACGTGTTCAATTATATAAAGATAACTTTATATTGCACTGGTTGCATGCGCACTTTATATTACACTGGTTGCATGCGCACAGGGCCGGCCTTAAGCCGTTGCAGCCGCATTGGGCCCCGCGCCATGTTGTTTGGGTAGATTGTTCATTTTTGCTTGATACACCTTGCACTTGAGATTTCAGTAGAATTGCCAGATAAATTTCATTGCTAACGAAGAACTCTCTCGTCAGAAGTAGCGAATTTCCTCTCGAACGTTAGCAAACGTGCTCAATTCTCGTGTTAGTGCTTTGCTGTATATCTGTGCTCTAACACGATCGTAACACGGTTGACTGAACACAATGACGTCACGAAACCACTGCTCAGAGGGGCCCCGCACCCAGGTCTTGCATTGGGCCCCGCACCTGCTGGGGCCGACCCTGCATGCGCACATCAAGTTGGAAAGTATGCACATCGGATGAAGCAGAACGTGTTCCATGGGTTTCCTATCCTCATATAAGATGACTGTCGCAATGTCGGGTAATATATGAATGTTATTGTCTGCAATGCTAATTGAAGAAACTGGTGAAACAAGGGTTAGGACTGATTGTTTTAATTTGGATGTTTCCTTATGCATACAAATTAAAAACATTTCAATGAGAGGAAGAAGTCATTGTGATTATATTTTTGTGGGATTTTAGATCCATCTGCAGTTCAAGATTGCACAAAATTTCCTAGTTTAATAACAAATGTACTGCTACCGTTAGTAAGAGATATCATCAACGGAGAATGTTATGAGCTTTGTGAAAAACGTCTTCAGCAACAAAAAGATCTTCCATATGTTGGTGATTGTCCAAATATGCATGGTTTTTTGTGTGCAATTTGGGTTTAGTTGAAATAGCTGAATGGTAGCCCTGCATGTGACTGTTGAACACAGACACCTTGGCAGGTAATGGAGCCAGACAGTGACATTGCTGATAGCGGTAAGCCATGCATAGTTATATGCAGTGTGAAAAGGTGCATGAGTAAATCGCTAGCAGTGCTTCCACGAGTTTGAAAAATCCATTGTTAGTGTGATTTGTGACCAACGTGACCGAGTGAATAGCTTAATCAAACGACTCTTATGCACGCTCCTTTCTTGTTAGAATACGTCTATGCAAACTTGTAGGAATACGTCTTTATCGTTAAGGTTTAGTTCTGACTTCTTAGTGAGCACTAAGTGCTGAGCTGTATTTGCTGTGGCGAGTTTTCGTAATTCATCTGCTCAGTTTTTGTAAGCCTGCGTGGTGTTCTAACTTTAGTAAGTTGTCCGATAGTCTTGTCAACATATAGTTGTACTTCTCATTGCTTGAAACAGTTTTGCGAGACTGTCTAACTTTCTCGTTTTTTCACCGCTCATGTCGTTCTAGCCGTTGAATATTCTTAAATCATGACTTTTTGTAGAAAGCGCTCGAAAAAATGGATATTAGGCAGTTTTAAGAAAAGAAAAGGTATTTCTGATAGCCGAAGTGTAGAAAACACTTCTGACAATAGATTGATAAATGAGGTTCAACCAGAACAGACTATGGAGTAGAAAGGTAAAGCGTTTAGTGAACGTCCGTTTGCATTGCGTCGTCAGCAACCTGAAAAGGATAAGCAAAATTTCGACGTTGCCCCCCCTTTGGGAAAAATTTCCGCGGACGCCCATGGATGCACTATATTTCGATCTAATCCTTGGGTCATAAAGCGTAGTGCTGTTTGGTTCAATTCTTAAGTCACTAAAAAACGATAGATGCCAAAGTTGTCAGTTTCCTTAACCTATATACTAACAGCGGTTATCAAAAGGCTCTATAATTTTGACGCGTGGTGAACAGCCTAAAAACATCAAACACCAGTAAATAGTGTTTTGATATTCAAGCGCGAGGTCCCCAAAAGCGCGAGGCTCCGGGCATTTGCCCGGTTTGCCCAATGGTTAATCCGGCCCTGACTTGAGGCAAGTTGTATTATGTGATATCATATTGTCAATCCCTATATTTTTTGCATATACTCGTAGAATGGTCGGCCAATTGCAATACATACACAAAAGTAAACTTGAACTGGAAAAATTATTACATCCTCACCGCGGGAAATAAGTCATCAACCGATTTTGCGGTAAAGCATTGCTTGCCCATCTGTCAGCAACACAGAGGCATATATGGTAAGTTTAGTCTGCTAATAAATTCCCTACATTATGTTATTGCAACAACCTAATACGCAAAGGTTACGTCATGTTGATCATCATCAGAAACTTTCTCCGTCAAGGCTTGTATTCCAGATGATGTTGGATGTAAGGCGATTACATTCGGCAATTAAAATCCACATGAATGCTGGAAATTAACAGCTTAACAAGATTTCACCCAGACTATTTAAGGACAATTCAAGCACCGGTGTAACAACAAATTAAAAAAAAATAGAACTGCACTCCAGCATCCGTCGTACGTTGTAGTTTCAATCCATCGTACGTAGTGGTTTACTTTACAACAACGATGAACCAGTTGTTGCTTGCTGATGTGTTTAGTTGCCTTCACAAGGTTTAGCTATTCCCTTAATTGTCTGATTTTCTTATACCTAGAATACTTTTTGATGCAATAGGAAATTGAAAGAGTTGAAAACGTCTTTTCCATAAGACAACCAATGTTAAAATGAAATACTGAGAGAAATGTAATAGTGAAACAAACATTCAAGCATCTGGATCTGGAACAACAAAAGAAACTGACGCACTGCGACCTTTGATTCCTCATACAATCTGCAAGAGTACTAGAGTTACTGTATGGAGCAGTACATGAAGCAATGTATTCAATATTCATACTGTATACTTGAAGTGGATATGTAGGGGCGTTTACAAGAAAATGAAAAAAAATAACTGCGCATTTACTGTGGTTCAAATGTAGTTAAAAAGGAGTGGAGAAATATCGGTGGGAGAGTAAACCCTTTGACTGCAGGCTAGATAGAACAATCTTCGTTCGAGACACTTGGTGCAACGTCAGCACTCATTAAGACCCTGAAGAATGAAAATACATTCTATAGTCACCAATAACCCAACAAAGCCACTCTTCTTTTCAAATAAAATAAAGAATGCGATTGGAAACAACGCCGCACACCTGAGTCAGTCCCAGGCCGTAGCTACATTTAGGCAAAAGAGGCACTTGCCTAGGTAAACAGTCTGTAATGCTGCCCAAAGCATTTTTGTAATGCTAAATCAAATCATATTTCATTGCGTGGCTATTTTAAGAGCAGCACTGCAGCTACCTTGTGCTGCAACCAGCAGGGATGAACGGATTTATGTTTTTCAAATCCGATCCAACAGTTTTTGCCTGCGCTTCCCGATACCCGCTGGGATCGAGGCTCAGATCCCTCAGTGTCTTGTTGATAAAATTATCCATGAGACTATCTTATCAACAATGTAAGAATCAACTGAGCATACTCGCACGAAAGCTGCAGGTTTTGCCAAATGCATGGAAACTTTTAGGTTTGTCATTATGGCAGTGATCACACAATATATCATCGGCTTTGTGAAACCACTATCCTTGGAACTACAAAACTCTAGCTGTAATCTCGTCCACGCACAGGCTGAAGCTAATCGCACGAAGATTGTCATCAGCAAACAAAGAACTGACGCTATGTAATGTGGTTTATTTTATGCAAATGCTGTGGGCATAGGCGTACGGGAAGGCATTTCACCGGGGGGGTGGGAAAATTTGCCTATAACGTTGCATTTTGTTCTGTCTCGATGGTATCTTCTACATGCATTTTGATTCGCTTAATACTTCAATTCGGCAATAACGTTCTTTATACAACCCCTAGAGGTGCCGTTATTAGGCAAATTCTGCAGTTACACTGCTTGTTAACTCAAGGGGGTGAAGTTCCTTGCGTGTTGCGTTCTCCCAGACAAGAAACTTTACGGTAATTGCCTTTACTGGCTGAATATACCGTATTGAAAATTTATTCACCTTGCCCTGAAAAACAGAGTGTGCCGCGAAACTTTCCACTGCTTTGAATAAATATTTTTTATCATTCAGGATTTTTCAGCAACTTGCGCTTGCACTGAAAAACAGAGTTTGCCCTGATTTCACTGTATTGAATATATATTTTTTATCATTCAGGATTTTAGAGAAACTTGCGCTTGCCCTGAAAATTTTCACTGTATTGGAATATTTTTTATCATTCAGGATTTTTGAACACCTTGCGCTTGCCCTGAAAACAGAGTTTGCCCTGAATTCACTTTATTGAACATATATTTTTTATCATTCAGGATTTTTGAGCAACTTGCGTGTGCCCTGAAAAACACGAGTTGCCCTGAAATTTTTCACTGTATCGAAATATTTTTACCATTCAGGATTTTTTAGCAACTTGCGCTTGCCCTGAAAACAGCGTCTGCCCTGGAATTTTTCAAGACAGGGGGGCGGCCGCCCCCCCGACCCCCCGCCTCATACGCCTATGTCTGTGGGCATTGCAGAAACAGTCAACGTCTCTCCAGGGAAACTACGCTCAACCTACTCTAGTCGCCAGGATCATCGAACAAATGCAAAAGCTGATACGGCAGAGGCATATTTCCGAAGGAATGTGTTTTACCCATTTGTTGATCACATCACTAGCGAAATGGAGCGACGTTTCCGAAATAAAACAATCCCTATCCTTCTAATTTCCTGTTTCATGCCCTCCAATATTCATAAACTGAACGAATCTGTGCTCGAGTCAATGGAACAATGCTTTGACCTTCCACGCAAGGATTGGAGATCTTTAGATGAATTTGAACACATTGATGGTTGACGCAGAGGATGGCAGCAAACTGTGAATTCTTTCCAAACATGAACTAGCTTGCGTGGTAAAAACTCTCATAACCATACCAACCAACTCATGCTGCTGTGAACGTTCTCTGCTATGAGACCCTCAAACATTGGCTGAGGAACCCCACCTCACAAAACCAACTCAAATGGCTTTACCACATATATATCGAGGTCTTTATGTGAACGGAAACAATATTATCAAGCGGTTTGATGCATTCGGCACAGAAAAATTGTGTTGTAATCTTTTGGTACTGCGCATGTTTTGCACTATGTTCTGTGCAGTATTTTGTACGTTTTACCATTGTAAACTGCAAGCATGACGTGCTTTCGGTTTGCATTTAATTTTGCTCAGCCTAGAATCTAGATAATGCACTGTGAGAGGCAAGATGTTAGGTTTACATGAACTACACTTAGCAACATAACTAACCGGGCACGTATCTAGCACATTCGCCTCGGTAAAAATTTGACCTTGACTACAACTATGAGTACCACACGCCTTCCGTAACACAGTGACTATAGCTGTATTGTTTATTAAATCGTTTCTTCCTCTGCCGTGAACGGCATAAGCATTTATGTCGTAAGGCAGTGCTTCTTAACCAGGTGAATGGTTCACCCCAGGGTGAATGAAAATGTCGTAAGCGTGAATGAAAGAAAAGGGGTGAATGGAGGGTGAATGAAATTTCTGTTCCTATTTTTTTGTATCCTCTGATAACATGCAGTTGTCTTTTTTTTACCCAAAACATACAAGCTATTATGAATGAAATGGCAAACTTCAAGCATTCCAACTTTGCGTCGTCAGCAGTTAGCAACATACCACTTCAGGAAAACCGTGCTATGGTGCAATTAACTGAGTCTATTACGTAATGGGGTTAGATTTCACCGACAGATGCCACGTTTTATTCAATCGAGTGGTGGCATCTCTGCTATGTTCTCTGCATGAGTGTCTTTTACTCCTGTGCAAGAATTATCTGCCAGAATCGCAATACTTTCGAAAGTTTCAGGCACCTGAACATTCCTCAGACTTATCAGACAGACGAAGTGCAAGCCTAACCAACCGAAGTACAGGAGTAGCCTGTATTTGAGATATTTGTTTGTTATTGGTTCCAATATCTATATGCGTTTATATCTCAGGTACAACCTGTAGAACGTCTATGAACTACGGACAAAAAACACTTTGTTTTGATGAAAGTAAATTTAAATCTATGGATGAAATCGATCAAGACACGGATACTTCAGCAGCTGCGCAGATTAAAATACAAGTTTGAAAAGGAAATTTTAGCATCGAGAATATGTTGCCGTCAAATATTATAAGGTGAAAGTGGTATGATGATTATGTTAAAGTATGCGTTTTTTCATCCCAAAAGTGAAGAATCGATCCGTCAGCCGTCTATTCAACGCTTGTTTTGCTATTATAAGAGCAACAAGTTTTTGGCTCATTCAAAACTGCGGAGTCATTCACAAAAAAACACGGCATTTATCAGAACAGCCCTAGCAATTTCTCAATATTTATGCAAAAAATAAAATTCCCTCAATTCATCAGTTGTAAATGACTCTGCTAGTAAAAAATCTCTTCACTTTTCCTCTTTTCAAATAGTGCATGTGCTGATGAAACGAAAATATATTTTACGAAGCTGAGTCTGTGAGCAAGCCATATTTGAAGATCGTAGCCAATTCCTGCATGACAGAAAGCATGCTGTGGATAGAGTAGAGCAAATATCGTGGTCTAACAATGAACACTGGATGTACTAATTATTGTTACATCGGCCATGCATTCAGAATAGGGTAAATGTGAATGCAGCAATAGATGGCAGGGTGAAACGAAACCGCAAAAGGTTAAGAAGCACTGTCGTAAGGTATTGCGAGAATTGGACAAACTCCTGATGGTGATTGCTGGGTTTACATTTAAACTTTTGTGTAGCATTAACTCTAACATCTGGTGTTAGAGACAACACAAAATTCGCTACAATGAAGCTTACTGCAAACTCCAGGGAGAAATGCAAACTGTAAAATTTACCCCTCTACACATCTTAACAAATCTTTTCATGATAATTCGCTCCAATTAGGAGGGCTATTAAAACTCTTAGCTGCAATCTCCACGTGTTCACAGTTTTTCACAGGCTTTTTCTCTCAGTACGGTTAAGATATAACTGATGGTTTACGAACTACTGAAAGTATTTTGTTGTAGAACTTTTGTTCTGAACAAGGACTCAGCAGACTACGTAACCAAAAAGGCACTCATGTTCAGGGGCGTAACGAGGGGGAGCAAGGGGGGCACAATTCCCCGGGCGCCGCATTACTATGGGGGCGCGGAATCACTGCCGGGTGCGCCAAATGACTGCGGTTGGCGTCGAAAAGTCCCAAAAATGTCCCATGTACATTCTTCAATATAGTAAACTTGCTTCCGCAAGATCTCAGGTTTGAACATGGTGAGGCCAAACTTGCTTCTTGCTCCGGGCGCCATCTAACCTTGCTACCCCCTGCTCATGTTCACAGCAAGGCAGAATGTTAAACTACCTCTTTACTTTTTGTTTTAAATGCGATATCACATTTCCGAGAAAAAAGGGCTTCCTTGGAATATTCGTAGAAAACTGCCTTCCTCCATGATAACGGCTCGAAAAGACTGAAAAAATCCTTAGAGCTTTCTGACGACCAGCTGGAGAATGTTTTTTGGCAAAACCATAAATCCATCGCGGGCACGTCTGTAATTGTTAGTAATCTAAAGTAACACTATCTTGATCGCAAAACCAATCTATGCCACTTGCATCTAAGTCAGCTATGTCCAACCGAAATTGCTTACCGAGCCAAAAATTATGTCACTATCTTTTAACCAGGACCGCATATTGAATGACATAATGAAGGCCTCACACTGAATGACTTACTTTGATCTCAGCAAACTAAATTTAGCTTAAGCTAAAGTGCTGAAAGCGTTCGAATCCTAACTGCAATGGTAGCGACTGTTTGGCACATTTAACCACTCCTTAAGTGCAATTTCATGGGACAGTGTAATGCCAATGGAACAAGGGTAGAAATAAAAAAAGCTAGTAAAACGTTTTGCACCAAGGTTTCAATGGACATATGGAAATCTCCCAGCACACGGTATAGACGTGATAAAAAAGGCATTGAGTACTACCTGCATCAAAAATGTTCAAAATTCACGATTATCAAAATAAGGAAAAGTTGTCAGTACGCAGGCTACATATACTCAGTGGTGGGTTTAAGGTTGAGGGGCCTGAGGCAAGACTAAAAAGGGGTCCTCTGATGACGTCATCATACTCAGCCAACCGTGATAAGCACTTTTGATCAAGCCTAAGGTACAGCCACCGAAGGATATGTTCCTGGGACTACGGCATGACTGACATCGCAGAAGGAGAAAATGCAAAAGGGTGTTCATGATACAAAACTTTGAAAGCACTGAAAGGTGGGAAGACAAGACTGGCAAAAATTAGGCAATAGCAAGTTGGCATCGCCTCCACTTCTTTATTTTCACGCCCCATTTCCCTGCATTCACCATCAATACGCTACAGCTTTTTCCCCTTTGGAAGTTCACACTTTCCCCCTTTGATAAAATGCTTGGTAGTTGGTATCCCGAATTTGTTCACATTCATGTCTTTATGGGAATACATGGAACCATAAACAACAACCAAGAAGAATCAAAACACTAATTTTTTTTAAATTTCATCCTTTTCATTACAAGAACATAGCATACAAAAGTATCCAACCTGAGACTTGTTTTGGAAAGCTTTTGAGGCTGGATGAGTCAAGGCTGCCCTCATCTTGCATTGACACTAGTTGTTTGAAAAATGTG
>JGI24158J21664_10008725_pt1 | contig 13500 bp, 3 predicted proteins | sample Ectturendosymbi3_FD_21664 | JGI IMG/M metagenome (IMG submission 21664) | reverse complement strand
GTTAATACAACAGACACTCGTCTTCACCTGTTCATTACGAATTGAAACACTGCACACGTTGCTTGCAATAAGTGTAGATCTACTGCAGGGTGAACGAGAGGAGTTACAAAAGGATGCATCGCACCCTGTTTCAGCAGGTAGGTAGGCTATACTGGGGCCCGGGAGGATGAAAGTAAGCACGATAAGCTTTTTTGGCAATCGAGCCAAAAATTACTAGTGTAAGCCAGTTTTTGGTATAACCATTGATGTAATTCTAAATCTTAGCATGGTAGCTTTTGTACCTATTTTGTGATGAGTATGGCCTGCAAACAAGCTACGCGAGTTTCGACAAGGGCGCCAGAAGTTGAGGCAGCCGGGTATCGGTGTTAGTACTCCGTGGAAACTTTTATCCCAGAGGCCCTGGATTCATCCATAAAGGGTTGGAAAGCAGATATTACGCCCTGGGACATGTTGGAAAGCAGATATTACGCCCTTCCCTCCGAAAAGGGTATATCTTCCAGACCTTTTTAAGGCCGCCATTTTCTAACCTTAGCGGTAAGCTGCAGTGACGGCACTCAAATTGTCACCGAAAAAATCCTAGGCAAAAACGTGTGGTGGCCAAGACCGACTTTTTGTAGCCTTAGCAGTTGTTAAATGCAGAAAACAAGCTAGGCAAAAGCGTAGTTGTATGTGTTTGATAGGCCTACTCGTTGCCAGCAATAGACGTTGCTCCAAGCTTTATTCGGTGTCGGTAGAGGCAGTCCTAAACCGGCACGCATCTTACTGTACTTGGACGATAAATTCAAGTCGTTGTTCAAGCTCAATTCGGTGTGCATCTTACGCGCATACGAAAATATGAGACATCTTACGCGCAGACGAAAAAATGAACTCACGAAAATGCGCACGCAAGGACTCAGCTGTTGTCTCGTGCTGTCCTTTTTCGATTTATATTGAGAGAGCGTTACCGCCACCATGTTGTGGCTGTGCGTGGTAGGTGAAAGTGCTTTGTAGAAGGGGAAATTTTAACTATGCATAACTTCCTAAATTCTCATTTCTGACGGGTTTGGTGTATATATTCCTTGTCAGTGCATGGTAATGAGCAGCCTAGTTGTTTTTTTAACGAAACTTTCCGTTGTGGTGCTCAGCTAAAAATTGACCAAAATTTTATATGTCTACATCACCACTGCCGGTTTCTCTGTTTTCGCTTTGTAATAAACCAAAAGAACTGGTTTGAAATCTAAACTAAACCCTTTGACAAAAATATACCTAATTTTTCGTATATACGAAACCAAGTGTCAGTTCACAGTTATAATGTAATGCAGACATGAGCGCAATTTTGTTATAAAATGTGGGGGCACAGGTTTGTGTGAAACCTACGTATTACGAAACTTAGAGAGAAAAATGTGAGGGACATGGCATATTATACCCCCACTGTCTGAAAAAGTGGGGGGGGCGTCCCTCGTGTCCCCCAACTAATTGCGCCCATGCATGCAGTGATGAGCTTGCAGTTCACTCATGTCCCCTCTATTGCCTGCAGAGGTGGGTTGACTTCAAAGTCACGAGGAAAAGTTTCACTGGACTTGAATATTTCTTCCAAAGTTAGACGATTCCTCGGCTTGTTTCCATTGTTATTCAAGCGGGAAACCTCAGCAGTGCTTTGAGGTAATGCTGTTATAAGCACATTGCATAGCAACTGCACTTTTCACTGTGCGGTACTGCAGTCTTTACAAATCGTAATAGACTACACAAGTAGGCTGAGCCTTACTTTCCACCCATCCCATGCAATTCTCAGCAACAGAAAACTTGGCTACACTGCAGTGTTTGCGTCAAAAATAACCCCGTAGGCCTAGCACCAGAATTTATTGCCTTCTAAATTGGAAAATGTGTTTTGCAAGCGCACTAATAAATTGTTGACGAATCACGTCGGTGAAGTATCACAAAGGTAGAAAGCAGAAGCAAAGCGACAAAAATTCTAAACAGGAAAATCCCTGCGGATCCCTACAAAATGGCCATTGTTCTCGTAGGGATTCCCACTCCCTATAAAAGCCCAAAAATCCCTACTGTAGGGATTTTTCCCTACGAGTGGCGAAACTGAGGTGACTACGCTCACTTGCTGCAACATACAACTCAAACAGCACTACTGCACTATGCTGGCTATTGTCGCCAGTAATTGCGCTGTAACAAACGTAACCTACAGTGAAAATAAGTATTATGTAGTCACGTGAATTGTTTATCTCGAGTCCTCGATGTACCTGCACCGACGCCAGTGACTACGTCATATCGTTATGTGCCACATTGCTTATTGGTTCCGTAGACCGTAACGATGCAGTGTTAAAATTTGACCAGTTTTATAACTCAAGCTTCTTCTAAATCTAGCTTAGTCGTGTTTTTTCGTAAATGTTCGTATGTGAAAGTGATTGATTTACACACTATGGTCCTGTGAAGCATTGGGTTCATTACAAATCGATATCGTATCCCCCTCACCAAATTAGCCTGTGTCCGCTACTGCCCGTGGTTCCCCTGTTGTCGCAAAGAAAAAAATATTTAGGCCTATTGGAGTAATAGACATTTTGGCACGAATTAAGTTTACACTTTGAACCAGTGAGGTAATATCCCATCGCATGCTTCACTGCATTGGCGTAGCGATGCTAACTGTAGCCCGGGGCTGACTATAAAATTGCTTTCCACTCCTCAGATTTGCTTACAACAATATAAAATGAAAGAAAATAATGTATCAGGTTTACTATAACTATAACGAATGCAATTGTACCTTGAGCACCACAATCAAATAGTCACAGACTGAAAAGGGTCTTGCTTTTAATTCTCGATTATGGGTCTTGCTTTCTTTGCTTATTCGCCACCCTTCTCACCACTACTTTTTCTGTTTTTTGAAGTAAGGAACTTTGCAAGTCAGAAATTTCGCTTGACACGGGATACCCAGCCGGGAAACGGGATAGTGATTATATCTGGCAAACTCACTATCCTACCTGATATGCAACTAACTGAACGGATAGTGATCATCTCTGGTGCCAAGTGCCTCCAAAAAAGCCAAATATGGAAAAGAAAAAGCCAGGCCCAGTGCGAGATTCGACTGCACACTCTTCATCGGTGTAGATTTTATGAAGATTTAAATGTCAAGCCCCCCAGGACTGAAAGTAAATTCCCCCCACACTGTGGCGTGCTGGGGGGGGGGTGAACGGGGCGCCGGTCCCAGGCATACTAGGCCAGGGGTACATCCAAAGAGTGAAATTACAAAAATTAAAATGCTTTAATTAGATAATTTTTCGCATTGTAAGTCTATTACGAAACTTGTTTTGTTGTCAATACTAATTTCTACATATTCAAATACCGGTAATTCTCAGCTTCTTCAATACCAGGGACCTATACTTCAGGTGGGCGGCGCACACCCAATCAAGCCGACAGTGACATGACTTGTTCCAGATCGTGCGATCAAGGGAAAATCACGAAAAAGGATTGAAAGATAATCAAGCTTGAAAAAGCCCTGGTTAAAAAAAAAACAATTTTCATGTTTTTTTTAATCCGATTTTTTTAAAGAAACGATTTTTGTTCTTTTTTTAGATAAAACTCAAAAACCTATTCTGAATTGTTTTTATTGCATCATGCAATATCACCATATTCAAAATTAGACAATGATAACTTTCTATACCTATTATGGCATTCCAATGTGAGGGTAAAGAAACGTACCCCATCTTCGTTTTCGCAACGTGTTGTTGGTCAATTCACTCCAAAGTGGTAAGGTTTGGCAAGCATGGACACCACAGAGAAAAGTCACTCCCACACAAACTCTGCAGTTTCACGTCAAGTTTATGTGCATGCCCTACTAGTTCAGCATCTATAATGTATTTTTTCAACATATGGTTTGGTATGGTCCAACATCAGAAACAGTCATAGGTGTAGCCAGGGGTTTCAAAGGGGCCATGGTGCCTTTTCATAACAGTAGCAGAGGTAATTTCATGGTTTATCAAGACCGACTTGAAATAAACTTACAGCAGCTATTCGAGCACCCTGATTATTCTGAATGATTTTCTATAGGCTAATTTCTGTTATTATTTTCGAGGTCAACATTGTTAATGAAGAGAAACAAACATAATTGCTAACGATTTTTTTTGTTTTTTTACAAGTTTCCATTGCCTTCAACTCTTTTACTGCCCCCCCATGCCCTACAGCTGCTCCGGCGCCCCTGGATATGCATGTCGTGTCAACAAACTTCGCCAAACCGTTGGTTTGCAAACGTGAATATGACGTCACATTGTGACGTCACAAATAACGTACTGTGTATCCAGTAACAATGACCACCATCTATATGCCACTGCACAAATACTGGAATTTGGTAGGGAGCATCCAAACAAGCAGTCGCCCCGGGCATCACTAGACCTCTGCACGCCACTGCCCCCACACAAACGTCAACCACCCCAGTGAAGACTTTTTGGCTACAGTTCTGAGTCGCAGGGCTTGCCTGGAGCAAATCATAAAACAATTAGAAAACGAAAGCCCCTTTATTTTAACAGGGATACGTTTCTACGAGTCTTGATTGAGAGTATTTTCGGAGAACGAAGTGACTCCGACAATCATAATTTTTTCTGTTAACAATCGCAAGAACGCAATTCGCTGCGATATTCTCAGCACATGATCCAGTTAAGCCTATGCGGTGCACGCTGCACTTGCCAGAATCGCCTGTAGCCTGTACGATGAGCTAGGCAACCTCTCTACTTGCGTTTCAACGTTCAGCTGCTTTTCTTTCACTATGCACAAACGAACAGAAGTTTCCATGACTTTTTGTTTTAACCAGTTTATTTCGGATAAGTACGAAACTAAAATATAGATGTCGTATATATTTATATACAATATAGATGTTATACAATTTATATGTCCATTGCACATGTTTTTCAAAGACAACACATTCTTTATTAAACGTATATTTTTGAAAAAGGGAACGATCTGAAGATGCTCATGGTGAAACCAAAATATGTACTTTACGCAACATGTACAGACTCTACTCGAAAAAATAGATGAGGTTGCTCACAAGCGCCTATAGTGATTGGTTTATTGGCACGAAAAGATATTTGTCTGACAGGTGATTTATTCTCGTTACTTCGCAAAACACTTCCGATTGCCATTGACTTCTCTCTGATATTTTGTTTACGCACACTTCCATTACGACCAAATTATTTTGAAGTTTTTAAGTTAATAGTAAAGTAGTTTTGACTTATTTCATAACTATTCACTTGACTCAGACTGCAACTGAATCAAGAATCTCGCTACATTAGAAACACAACGCGCCATTCAGCAAACTAAAGTAAAATGCTTTTGCATATTTTAAAACATCAAGATATTAGAGCACAAGTCTTACAAACTGATTTAGATGGTGTTTAAATCATGCTTGATTTGAATCGCCAAATTGAGTTTCGATCCTTACGTCATTTTGTAAACGATAATTTTGTGGTGCACTCACAGCATTAAATCTTTTCATTTTTGACGGTGATCCGAAGCTCAACAAATAAAGAACTTAGATCACTAAAAGCGTTTTATGCTAATTAGAAACAAATACAGACTAGTGCAAAATTAGGTGGGAAATTACAAAAGCAATTTACAAATACATTGTAAATATCACAGTACAATAAACAAACTGTCAAATCCAGGCTTGTCCATGGGACAATTTTTCTCCCATCCCTTGGCAAGTTACGACTCTCCCATCCCACGAAATTCCCACAGCACTGTCAACACGAAGTGCATTATATAATCTGCATGTTACAATATGGTGAACAATAATTTTTGCATACTATCACAAACAATAATTTCGCATTGCAATGGCAGACCTAAAAACTTTCAATTTTTTGACAATGATCTGAATTTGAACCATTAAAAAACTTAGATCATTCAAGCGTTTAACGAGACGTTTATTAGCAACTAATTTATATCAGAGCAAGAATTGATTACAAGTAACAAAAGTTTCTGTCTCAGATGTGGTATGCTTACATAACGCAAACGTTACAGTAGGTCAATAAACCGTTTGAACTTAAAACAGGACGACTGAAGTCACAAACTCACACTTTTCAAAAATGTCCTGCCAAGAAAATGCAATTATATAATATTTTTTGTCTAAAAAATAATTATAGTGCGAACAGGGGGGTGTGTTGAAGTGTGCACCCCCACATGAGCATGGAAAACTAACAGATATACAAATCATTGTCAGCAATCTACATAGCTCTATCGCCTTCCAGCAGCTTCACTTTCCATCTGAAATCCGAGAATATCGTATTTAATTTTAAACTTTTTACTTTAAAAAGCTCTATTATAACTATATGTGATAAAATCTGATGCATTGCCTTGCATAGCATTGGTAAACTGTTTGCATTCAGACATTTTGGTCACTCTTTTGAAATTTCACATCAGCTTCTATTTTCATCTTTTTGAAATTCTGTTCTGTTCCAATCTGAAGAAAAACAAATATTGGGTTGGCTCAAACTAGACATAGTTTCCTCAGAAAACTGCAGAAATATGCCAATCGTCAAAATATTTTACGTTTGGGAATGTTACGTGGGTGGTCTTCTTTCAAGTTTGTACGGACATCATATGGAATAGCACTTGTAATAAATATTTGTTGCACAAAATAACCTAACGTCTGATGTGAGACGCTGGTGTGTTGAGCAAATTAACTTGTATTGGGCAAATACATTTATTTAGACAAAACATTGTGGTTTAAGCAAACATTTTGAGACCCCGTAATTTTCAGGTTTGGTACTGGCATGAGAAACCCCTCATAATTAAGAGGCCTATTAGCAAGTACTTAACACTTTCAGTACCACAAAAGCCCCAAATCTTGCAGAACGTTGCAATCATCTAACTTGCCAGGCGATTGAGCTAGACAGCTATTCAAACCATCCACAAATTCAGCAAGCCTTGTGGTAAAAATCGAAAAAAAAAACGTTTTTCGTTTTGGGTGGGGGAATTTCTGGATGTGACGTCAAAAAGAAGCCATGTTTTGGAAATTTTGGCCACCTTAGGCCGGCCCCGGGCCCCAACCCATTGACCTAACCTTTTGGCTCAAAGTTTTAATGAAAACTAGGTCAAAATCCGCGTCTATAGAGCCCTGGATTGACTTGCTAGCATATCTGTAGGCAAAATTCTGGATCAAAAACCCAGGTTTTGGCCTAATTCCAACCTTTTCAGAAACGGCATAATTTGCCCTTTCAGGGCAAAATTTGGCCAGCCATAGTTCGGCGGCAGATTGAGCTAGAGAGCTGTTCAAACCCCGTAAGGGCTAGTGGCGTTGTGTGGTTTAGAATAAAATATTTTTTTTTTTATTTGGTTGGGGATTTTTGGGCCAATGGGATCATGACAGGGGCATGATTTGTGGTTAATTATATGACGTCATCATCCGATCCCACGGGCCAAATATTTTGGCTCGCAGTATTTGTGGATTCTAGGGCAGAATACGCGTTTTTAGAGGCTTGATTGAGTTTCTAGCGTTTCTGGTTCAAAAGTTAGGCTAAAAAACATCTAATTGGTAAGAGTCTTTTCTGAATATTTGGGGGGTTTCCCAAATTAATTTTAAGTTATTTTGGCCCTAATCTTGGAACCAGGGACATTAAAAACCCGTTCGGACCCTTCAAAGTCCCGAATAGTAACCAAATAACAGCTAAAATAATAAAAAAATTTTGTAATTTCAATGGCTACTGCGGGTCTTAAAGGAAGGTCGGGCAAAAATGCTGACGTCAGCAAAAAATAACATAAATATTATATCAGCATTAAAAAAAAATCAGACATCCTGAACTGAAACGTTTTTTAATTGCAAACTACATACCTTCTCGAGTTTTTCGAGGGTTTTAACAGCTCTCTAGCTCAATCTGACGGCGCGTTATTGCCTGGGGTGAAATGCACCCAAGAGTGACGTTTGAGGGAGAAAAATTTTGGTCAAATTTTGGTTTATGAGTTATAATTTTTGCTCCGATATGTTAGAAAGTCAATCAAAAGCTCTATAGACGCTGATTTTGACCTAGTTTTCAACTAAACTTTGAGTCCAAAAATGGCCTATTGGGCCCAGGCCCAGGGCCAGGCAAAGATGGCCAAAACAACGCAAAAACTCCCCTACGTGTGACGTTTCCCCCAGAAAAGCTTAAACCCAAAACGAAAGTTTTTTTTCGAATTTGACTACAAGACTAGCTGAATCCGTACAGGGTTTGAACAGCTCTCTAGCTCAATCGCCTGGCGAGTTATAGGATTGCAAAGCTGTGCACGAAAAGTGGCTCACGCGGGACTGAAAGGGTTTTAATGCCTTTTGTAGTTTGCGTCTGATGTACACATCAATGCAGGGAAAAGGTTCATGCGCACTGCTGCTATTGCACGGTCACCAATGCAGCATTCACTGAAAAAGTAATCCCGTGGCTTCTGGCGCATGTAAGCGCTGATGGGCGCCGCAGGCCACTTGTAGCAGAGGCAGAGAGAATCCACAGTTGGTGCAATAATGAAAGTGACGTAAGTGGTGTGATGTCCGATCGACTAGGGGATGTAACGTATCTACTGTAAACAGTGGCGTAACTAATGGTTTAATCCAGGAAGTGAAACCTTAGCTGAAGGATCCCGCTGGCCACTGCAGGGAGCCCACTAACCAACAATCAGAAAAAAGTTGGCCAATGATAGTGAATCCGGATGTTGATGTCTGTCAGGCCTGCAACCAGAGGGGGGAAGCCCACCTAAAATTTTTTTCGTCCTTCAGGAAAAATGTGTTGGGCATAGTTTAAAAAATTTGGGTCCCTCTCAGCAAACTCTTCGCCCCACCTGGTGTCCCAAGATAGTTACGGCCCTGATGTCTATACTACAGTAAAACCAGAAATCACCGGAAAAAAACAACGAAAAATGCGTAAAAGACATATCAATATCACAATAAAAGCTAAGTAGGGGCCCAGTTTTTACATTTAGCTTGACAGGGGTGTGGGCAAACAGTCCCCTGTCCCCCTGTCAGTTACAGCACTGACTGTAAACACATTCGGAGCGGAGGTCTGAGATCGATTGATGAAAATTTGTATGTTTTGCTTTGAGGTCGTAAGTCTGTGAGTTACACTTCCAGGATGGGCGAAGAATGGCAGTTAAGCGACTGTTGTCACGCAAGTGGAACTCACATAACTGCGCTGTGGTTCTCAACGCCTGAAAGTGGTTTTGTGGGCAGTTTTAGAAAATGGTTAACCGACTGGTTGCTGGTCGCTAATCTTTATCAGGTAATTTTGAGGTTGAGTCATGCGTAATACCCTTCTGCTTTTAAGTGTTGTTCAAGTGTAAGACAAATTACTTAGACTTAAGACTAGTAAGACACGACGTAGTTGTATTTGCTTGATACATTCCGGGTTTTACAGTGGCGCACTGGTGTGCCGGTCAGTCATCTGCTAGTACTTGAAAACGAGATTGAATGCAGACAACAAAGTGACGGTTGTGTTTCAGAACTTTCCAATTGCACTTGGGGGCTTTGATATAGTTGATAGTCAGTCAGTGGCAGAAAATCACTCACACTCGCGACCAGCGTTCCCTTCAAGAAAGTTTTACACTAAGAAAAATTTTGTTTTATTGAGCATGAATATTTTAAGGCTGAGTTAGTCGAGTTGTAAATGAATTACATACATTTGAAATATTAGAACAACGTAGGTCTTCTATAATATCAAATTTGTTTTTTGTTTTAATCGAACCTAGAAGATTTGCTGAATCTGTTGATGATTTGATCAGCTTTCTATCTCAATTGGCTGGCGAGTTATAGCGTTGCAAACTTTTGCAAAAGAAGTGGCGCACGCGTGACTTAAAGGGGCATTCAATAGTATTGAAAATTTTAAAATATTTTGCCCATCTTTTATGTCCCATCATTTTACAGTATATTGCATTTGGCTGATGCTTTTTTTGCACGAATTCAAACACGTTTTGGTATTCGTCAAACAATTTAGCTTCATCAATAGAAACGTTTCTCTCAAGCAGATACTGTTCACATGGTTCAACATTTTCCCGTTCGGTTATTTTCAACAGAAGCATCTAGTCAAAACTTTTAAATCCAACAAATAAAGTCGTCCATTAATCCAGATATGCAATACAAGATTCGTCCAATACAGTTACACCTGACAAGATTGAATCACAGTCGCGATCCTTGCGTTCTTCTCTGAGTTTTCTGGTTGCTGATTTAACATCGAAAGCTCGAGCCGAATATGCGCAAAGCTTCGCACCATGGCAGCAAGCAACAACCGAGATCATGCGCCGTAATCACTCTATTATTGCTTGTTCGTGCCACATATATATGGGTGTTGTTCTTCGCGCACATCCCGTTCGTGGACCTTCAGTGTATTCAATGAGACAACATCCTGATCGCGCTTGGCTGTGCAAGAAGCAAAGCAAGTGCAATGCGTTACCGAAGCTCAGGGGCTGTGGCGTTTACATGGCAAAAATTTGATTAATTGCCGAATGTTCTAAATAAGGTTTTTCCAAAATTTTATATTCATGTTGCTCTTTTCCTACCGTTGTTAAATTCATGAAAATGCAGTTGCTTGGTATTTTGTATGAACTTATGATGTGAAATTGGTCTTGCAATTCAGAGCTCCAATTCTTTATTCTTTTTGTTGTTTTTAAGGAAATAATGTAATACTGTTTTTGCATTCTATTTTGTAATACGCTTTTGCTCTCAACTAAGAATACGAAGTGATTAATGTTGCTTGCTGCTTCAAACTCTAAAAACATATTATAATTTTTATTTCTGAAAGTTTTGGTAACATGCAGCTAGACGTCGTCACAAGAAGTCAATCACCCTTCAATAAACACACAGAAATTGACTATTCTGTGGAAGCAGAAACATACATCAGAGATATAAAATTGCAAAAACTAATCAAGAATGAAACCACTGTGCTTCAGGGATTTTTTTGCAAAATTGACCGTTTCGGTAACAACTCGATCATGGTGAAAGTGCCTCATCGAACCTCCAAAACGAGATGGGGCTTATTACAAACAACTCAAGAAAATCTTAAGTTTATAACCTGCTGTGTACAGTATAAGCTTTGCTTGTAGTTTAAAAAATAAATAGAGAAATGTTAGCTCTTAGCACAGTTGTACTGTAATGCAAATGTCAACGAAGGAAAATGGCATGGATATAATTTGGCGCTTAGGCGTAAACAGAAAGTACTACATTTAATTGCTTATCTGCTTTTACATGAGTATTTTCTCTTTCTTGCAGTGGTCTATTTAACATTCCAAACCTCAAGCCGCACGTTTTTGCATGACACTAACCTTTTCGAAATCGCTTTGCTGTGGTTTTGTAAGAGTCACTGCAATCTGTCTTTTTCTTGACTGACTGCCTGAAGAGTCCCGGATTTGAAGTTCATCCGCCACTCTGTCAAATAAATGGCATATTTCAGGAACGGAACAGAAATGGAAATATGTCAATTGCTATGCAATTCAAGTTAAAATCCATATTTCCGCATATAAAGTCGTAGCATATTTATCAAACACTGCAGTTTGGTCACATGATGCTCTTTAAAAAGTGTCTCCTGTTCAGTAGTGGTGTTAGTGAGTGTGCAGGGCATGCAAACGTTTGAAACATGAGGGTCCGCATGTTCAATCTACGCACTTTGAGGGACCCCACTTATAATTAACGCGTTTGAAAGTTTTGTTAGATTTGTTTCGGAATGTGCTTTTGTTACAATTGACTTCATTTATTGGGCCGAAAAATCAACTTTCTTTTCTTTGTCATTACGTTTACTAAAAGCTTTTAAAGCATATTTGGACTCTTGGATACTTTCATCCAAAAGATAAGCGAAAGAAAAAGCCTAAATAGCGTACAGTCAAAGGGCAGAGGCCACTGTCAACATATACGTTCTCCGAATCAAGATTTTAAGACTCTCCAAATCAAACGATGATAAGACCTTTGATTCTGTAGTCAATGATAATAACTAATCAGGGTCAATATTTTTCACCAAAAATATATGGGGGCTGGGCTCAAAATAACATTTAGAAGGTTTTCTATTCAAGGATACTGGGACCATACCAAGCCCGTAATGTACACACGGATATAAAGCCTTTTTGCTCAAAGTTGTAAGATTTAACAGCTAGCTGAACATTCTTTTTTTGAAATATCACAGCATTAAAAACCCAGTCCATAACCAAGTTAACCTCATGTAGAAATCCATTAGCCAGGCTTAGGTCTATTTATAGCACATACTGCACTGTATAGTCTACAGCTTTTTTTGAGATTAATTTGTTTATGTTGGACTGACATAAAAGTAGCGTATTAGGGTTATGTCAACATTAAAATCTGAAAAAAATTATCTTACTTCAGTTAAACTGTAATGTTCTATTGCTTAAGCGTGAAAGTGCATCGGCTGTAGTGTGTATTTAAGATTGAAGGCAACAATCGGATTTAGAGGTTCAATGTTCCTGAAGCGGTTTATGTCTGCACGAGGTTTCCAATATTCAGTATGTCTCATAATGCACATTTGCTTAGAATAGATGTTTCATGTTAATGTAGCATATTGCACATGATGAAAACATGGTGTTATGGAAAATGCTGTTTGTAATATATCCAGAAAAAATCGTCACTTTATTTTCGAGTGCACTTCACACATGCAAGTCAGACGTTAGGCACACACGCCTTCTACGCATGTTGTAGGAAGCGTACGTGCGCTGCTAAAGTACATCTTGCAACTGTGCATTTTCGTTTTTGCTGTGTCCAAAGTACGTATTTCGTTCAGCTTTCTACCATGCGCTTGTCTATATCTTGCATTTTGATACTTTGTTGAATAGTTTGCATTTAGACACGGCATTTAGTTAGGCACCACGTTTACAAATGTGCCATTGCTGTTATGCCTTGCGGCCATCTTGGCATTTAAACAAAATAGCTTTGCGGCCACCTTGGCATTTCGACAAAATAGCTGCTGTCTGTAAAAAAGTCTTTGTGGTTAGCAAGGTCAAACTAGCATCATTAACAAGTTTTCAATGCATTAGAACCACATTGTCTAAAAGCGATGACCGTGTTTTAGTCTTTTACACACAAACACACTGGGGCACAAAATCCTTTACGCAATGACCATGTAGCTAAGACTATCATCGCCCATGTTTGTATCAGTTAATCATAATTTCCAATAAAGTGATTGCAAAGCAGATGTTTGCATGTTTCTATTTCCTCCTTGACCCCCAATAAACTGCAATAAGCAAGTGGAAGGCATTTATTGCACCATTGGTAAGTCTCTGTGTTAACAACTTGGTTAACTTCAATATGCTGATATAGCGGTAGAGGGTAGAGGGAATTTATATGGGAAAGCGCTATGCGTGTGCTGTTTCTTTTGTGCCGTGATTTAGCTTGTTCTTGTACAGTGTATCACTATCACTAACAAACGTTTTCACGAAGCATGACGTCCTAATGACAAGGAACCAAGGCAACGAAACATTTTGATTTTAATTCAGGAGACATTTTTTTAGCACGAGGTCTTCAACCAGGTTGTCAAAGCATGATTTTGGAAACATCCATTATAATCCAATCCA
>JGI24158J21664_10008724_pt1 | contig 13501 bp, 9 predicted proteins | sample Ectturendosymbi3_FD_21664 | JGI IMG/M metagenome (IMG submission 21664) | reverse complement strand
AATGTGTGGTTGTAATTTGAAATAAATAGCTTTTTAATCAAAGTCACAATTGAAATTTTCATGGGTACACATCTTTTTGGGTCACCCTGTAGTTGGTTCTTTTTCGAAAAGAAAGAGTTGTTGAAACAGGGAAGTCCATGCAGTTCCTTGCAAAAGTTACTATTCGTGCTGGTCATGTTGAATAATGTGTCTTAGCCTAACGCATGCTTGTGGCAAATACATAATTAACAAAGTTAAGGTTAACATGCTGCCTTTTTTTAATCATAGATGCTCGAGTTGTAGCAGCTAAACTCTTCGAGGCACGAAAGGCGAATGGCCTATCAGTTTTTGTGGCAAACGCTAGTTTAGCTCTAATCCCCTAAGTTTCCTATCTGTATTCAGTGTTGTGGCCAAGAACGATTAGACGATAAACTCAACGTAGTTCACAACTTCACAATCTAAAGCGAATGCTGTCCTCTAGTTCTGTGATTTTCAACCGGTGTTCCGCGGGAGATTGATTGTCAGTTTTTTCGCAAGAAATTCTTTAATAGTGAAAGTAATTACCCACTATCACCAGTTTTAAATCATTTCTATATTACGCGAGTAATACATAAATTGTTCCATTAGGTTGAATAACACCGCTATAGTCCATGACATCATTTCACAGAGCAATGAAGAGAACCAAGGAAATTTTGGCTGTTTTGTCATAAAACAGAGAAAGAGGACTAGGCTGTCGAGTTGAACAAATATTTTGCCAGTGACATTGCTGTGCACAACAGACGAATGTTCTGATGTTATACAGCTGAAATTATTTGGCGGACAAAAACGAATGTTTGAATTTTTTTCAGTGATTGTCTATGACCCGGCCTAACTCCTGGTCAACCAGCAGTGGTAGCCTTGCATACTTCTTGATTCATTTTCTCGCTCTTTGCGCGTGCCCTGATCAACGGATTGCGAACAAAAGTTATTTAAGGGCATTAAACTATTGAATATTTGTTTGCGAACCTGCTTTTGCTTCTTGTATGCACCAGTCATCAAAAAGATGTTAAAAACAATTACTCCCAAACCCCATTAACTGAATAAAGCATTTCTCTAAGATTCTATTTGACCAAAAGCTGATGATGCGTACCTAGTAGGCCAAGTACATAATACTCTGATAATATCGTAGTGTCTGATTCTTGGCTGTGAAAGGGTTCCTTTCGATCGACAGCGTTTCGCTAAAACATTAATTTGGTGTAAGTTTTCAAAAGTTTTTAAATTTAAGCATAATTACTTCACTCAAAACAAAATAGTAGTGGTGCTGCACTGGATCCAAACGCGTGTTGGTATTTTGTGCATTTCTAACACTGGATAACCTGCTAACCCAAATCTAAAGCACGGCGATAGTTGCTGTGTGAGGTCGCTATTGTGAACGCTGTTGTCCGACGTTGTGTTGCACGTTGAATTGTTTTACGCTACGTCGCTCGCTGAGTCTTGAGGTTGCCGAGGCTGACATGTTTCGGTGAGTTTGCACCGTATACAAAGTCCACCTAGAGGCTTTTTAAATTTGATGGTGACGGCAATGGGCGGCAGGCCGTGACCTGAAGTTTGCATCTTGCCGGGACGATTGATGAGATCAACGCTGTTGGCCAGGAGCGCTACGGCGATTCACTCAGTGGTCGTGGATCGAACACCCAACCTTCCAATTGAAAGGCGTGGACACTCTACCACTGAGCTATCGACGCCCTACCTAGAGCGCATCTGGAGGGTTATAACAGATAAAAGTGGTAATAACCTTTTGGCCTCGGCAACCTCAAGACTCAGCTTGCTTGGTTACAAGAGTGACCCGCAATCCTGTAACAATTAGGTTAACCCTTCAATCAGAAAAGACTGCTAAAAAGACTGCTACAGAAAAACAGCAAAGTGGAATCGTACTTGAAGGTCTGCATCAGAGGTCATCAACCTCTTTGAAACTGAGAGCTACTCCTTGGGTACCGATTAATACCAAGGGTCGCTTTAATTGTGTTGTTAATGATATTCATCTGTGCGAAAACGCAGATCATGTTAATGCTACTTTTAGAACTGGCCCGCGGGCGACCCACGTGGTCATTGCTGGCGACTTGGTGCCTGCGGGCCCATGTTGTTTACCCCTGGGCTCTACAGTCTGCACACTATAGTGCCGAAATTGCAATAGCGCGGGAAGACTATTTTTAAACAATCTCGTGGTTATGAGCTGTCTGTATTCGCTGTGCGTGGCAAAAAATAATCCCAGACCAAAGGTTGTCAACCTCTGACCAAGCTAATCCTGTGATTAGCTTAGACTGTGTAACTACAAATAGCAACGTATAAGATAAAGGTTTATCCGACAAACTTTTGTCTGTCCTGTAAAAACAAAAGAATCCATCATCATGTCTAGTAGTTTAACCACTTTGGTTGTGAACTTTTATTATGTAAACATAGTTTTCTGTTGCGTTGCGATCAAACGTAAACAAAAATCTCTATGAAAGATGTAAAAACAGACTTTAAAGTGAAAGTGCATCACTGTTACTCTGGCCGTATGTGCATAGGATGCTTTTTGTTTCTGGCATGCGATAAATAGCTAATGTTAACGTGAGGTGGTACAAATACTTAGTTATTGTTACGATGAATTTACCTTGGCTACACCGTTTAGCACACCGGTAAACCAATGCAGCGGCCATTGACGTTCCGTTTTCAAACCGAGTAAATAATAGATCAGTGGTTCCTAACCGGTGGGCCACAGGCGCCATTTCGTATGATTCAAATTCACTGAGTGGTGGTATGAAGTAAACCTGAAATAATGCTGAAGACGGAATGTCGTTCGTTAAGCCGGTTTTCTGTTAAAGGTTCCCATCTATCTGTGTGTTTTGAATTGCCAAACATATTAGGCTAGATTTAGAATGTATGATAGTAAGCTCAGATGCATGCATCGAGAAGTATGTAACAATTAAAATCAATTCTCTATGATCAAGGAAGAAGCGGAATAGTATCCAGTCTCGAAAATAACCATTTTATTTTCCGCTTGGCATATCTTGCTGACATATTTCTCAATAAAAGATAATCTGAAACTACAAATGCAAAGAAGGGGAACAATCTTTGATTTTATTGACACCCTCAGCTCATTCGTGGAAAAACTTGACAATTGGAAGTGAAAAGATCACGCAGGATATTTGGCTATGTTTGAGATGGTGCTACGGCGGCTGGTGATGAAGTGAATGTTGATACAGTACTGGAATTTGTTCAAGACCTTGGAGGGCTTCGCGAGGAATATGTGCTGTACTTCACAGAAATCATCAAAACAACTTGGATTTGTTGAAAAATATTTTCAGTCGAGAATGTTGCAGTATGCAAGCAAGATGATTAACCTTCAAAATGATTCTTGGGCCAAATACGTTTTCGAAATAACTACAATTTGCGATTTTTGGCAAAAAGTGTCTGATATTATCCAAATGTTGGAAAAGAAGCTCTCCAAAAGTTACTTCTCTTCCCTAGCACATATTTATGTGAATGTGGATACTCTACCCTTCTGCACGTGAAAACAATAAATCGAAACCGACTCAATTTTACTGTAGAAGACGATCTTAGACGCGCTCTTTCCACAACGCAGCCAAGAATCGACAATCTGATCAAAAAACGTCACATGAGCAAAAATCACACTGAAGTTTATCTCGCAGTCTGCTTAGTGTTGCTGATGCCAAAATTAAATAAATTCGATGTATTATCGCAAAGCCCTTATTTTGTTTGCTCATATTTGTACTTAAATGAAGACTCAGAGTAGATTTTTCCATTGTTCTGTGATAGTGGGCCACGACGTTCTGCTGAAAGCGACAAGTGGGCCACGGCATAAAAAAGATTGGGAACCACTGTAATAGATAATATCTTTGCTCTTTGTTCTTTTTTCGTCTTACACCGATTTGCAATTTCGTAAATTGGATTAAGATTGATACATAATTTTGTAAAAAAATGTGGCAAGAGCCAGCAGCATATACCGTGCTTACTGCTCTCTCCTCGTTTCAACCATTATCACTGCTCGGTTAACTTGTCGTCGAAGTAACTCTTGCCCGGAGCTCAGGAAGTACTTCGAGCGATATTTTTGCCGATCTGTGCAACTACGTGAGCGTGCAGGTTAAACGCTGCATCGGGTTTCGAATTGCCGCACTGCGATTGAGTCTGGTCTGAATCATCAAGGCCAGTTACCAATTCGCCCAGGAAATCTTGCTGTTCTAGTGTGTCTGTTTCCTACGCACGGTGTAGGTGCTAGTTTCAGTGCATTGTTGTTAATTCGACGGCATTTGAAATAATAAAGCTTTCGCTCTTATGCGTTGCAACAGCTTGAAGCTTGCTGGTCTGATCAACGACGAGCGAACGAGCAACGATGAAGTGCATCAGGCAAGGCGCTTCTTTGACACCGGCTACGATGCCAGCGAATCAGGGAGGCAGATTTCCGCTGGCGAGTATGTGGCGATCATCTCTGACGCACTCAAGCTGCGCAAGAATGTTTGTCTTGCTCGATACTTCGACCAGGTAAAGTTTCGCTCGTTCAGATTTAAACGTTTCCATATGCTTTTTATGTTGTGTTCGTGCATCTGTCTCGCAACGTGTTTGTGTGATTTGTAAATTGTTTGCGTTGCACTACTCACACAATACACATGCAACAAAACGAATCTCGCGAACCTATCATTTCGACACAGCGATGTAACAGCTTTAGTTTCATATCACTGCGCTGTTTGCATACCGCTTGTTTCCTTTTCAGCTTGACAAAAGCTCAATGATGCACGACAGACGAGGAGTGTATTACATTGATGTTTGGCCAGTCGACTTCCTCAAACCTCTCATGAATAATAACGCGGCGCCAACTACCAGCAGTCTATCCTGCCCTCTAAACGCTGATGGACCCAGTTCAGTATGTTTCCTTGCGATCACTATCGTACTTTTCAAATGTTTAGTGACTTTCATTTGTTTGATGCAGCTGTAACAGTCCCTTGGGGTGGCAATAGCTCAGTGGTAAAGTGTCCGCCTCTTAACTGGAGGGTTGGTTGTTCGATCCACGGCCACTGAGTGAATTGCCGTAGCGCTCCTTGGGTAAGAGTGTTCACCTCAACCGCCCCGGCAAGAAGCACAGTTCAGGCTTCGGTCTGCCTCCAATTGCCGTCACCAAAATTAACAAAAAAAAAACAGTCCCTTCGGAGGCGCGTCATTTTACGATTGGCAGTCAGTTGTCTGTCCCCTGGTGTATGGATGTGGGTCTGCTTATGCGCTGATTTTATGTTAAAATCAGTTATCTGAAATAGTTTATGCCTCGCACCTACGTTGAGTTGAAGCACTTATATCTGAGGCAGATTTACGCCTGAGTCTGTCGAGTTGAGTCATATCAAGGTAGGCGCGGTTCGTTGACGATATGGCTGCTTGAGTTCAAGGATTTTGACAAGAACGTTTCAAGAAAGCACTGGCAGGCCCTATGAGAGGGTGATCCGGGCGGTACTTTGTTCCTGGGTCCAAGAGCTGAAGAAAGGGCCCGGTGGAAAGCGGATGCCCGGCAGTTTGTTGTATGTAGAATATAAAGATATCTACGGGTTGATTTATGATAAGGATGCTATCAGTGACGTAATTACCATCACGCGAATTGAAAGGCTCCCAAACCTTCCCAGGGGTTCATGAGAACGCAACAGCAAGTTAACAAAAAATTTCAAGAACCTAAATTGCGTCACAAAATACACCACACACTGTGCTTGCCGGTGTTATGCCGTCGCAAACGCTATATTGCTTGCCGCTGACTGAGATGATATCTGAAGACTCAACCACTCGATGCTTTGCAGTGGGAGGTTCGGGGTCAGGCTTTCGCTGATTGATCTAATTCTAATTTGAAAATCGAACGACTGCCAAAACCAAAAAATCGGAGCAGATGGCAAACCGCTGTTTGGTGCAGTTATTCCTGAAAATATCTGAAATCCCTCAATGAACCGAGTAAACCTTGGTCTGAGTGCTGTGTCTGAGTATATGTGAAGTTGCTGAGATTGACCCGGGGCAATAAAATTCAGGTTTCACTCCAACAGAGCCCAGATCACAAGCACGAGTCCCGCATGAAAAGTAGGTAAACCTTCGTTTCAGGCTATATAATATATGGAAGCTCATGCCATAGGCGTCCGTATCAATTTTTCCAGGGGTGTGCAACGTCGACATTTTGCTTATCCGGTTGCTGACGATGCAATGCAAATGGGCGTCAAACAAAACGCTTTACCCTTTCTACACCATAAAGAAAATGCCCTGTGCATTACGTCAACAGTCACAAAAATTGTGCTTCGTTGGCGCTGCAATGCTTCTTTTCACACAGTATAGAACTACGCGTCTTACCGCGTCACTGTCTCGCTGCATCACCTGCCAAGATGTCTGCTTTCAACAGTCACATGCGGCAAAACGCGTACGTGAAACTTTGAAGAGTTGTTGTCGTGTTGTTGTCACGTAAGAAAGGCCAACAGCAGAACAATCCGCTCCCAAGTTTCGCAACTTGCCTCAGACGCAAATGAGCGGACATAAGTGTACTCCAAGCTCATCACTTCATGACACCATAACTTTGTAAACTTAAGAACAAGGTGATTGCTTCTTGTCGTTGTGTGTTGATGCCTATGATTTAGTCATGTCGGGAGGCTCTGGGTCATTTCCTCTAGTTTTTAGAAAAAGTAGCACTGAGTGATTCAAAACAGTGAGTAGACCAATCTCGTTAGAAGCTCATGGCGAATATTCGCTCATTATAAGTCATTATAATGATTTGCTTAGAACAGGCTTGAAATTCAATGTTTAATGAAATTGAAGGCGCTTATTCAAAAACTTGGGTTTGTGCGAAAGTTAGAAGATTTGTCAAATACGAAATCTATTGCCATTTTCTTCTCACAGTCTCCAGAAGCGCGCTCAACGTCCTACTTCGACACGACGTCAGTCTTCTTGATGCAGATGGCGTGCATTCTTAACATGACTGCGGTTTGGAAGAAACGCAGCAAGTTGCGCATCTTCCTCTGCGTCGAACCCGGGCAGGATTCAGGCGAAACTCCTGGTGTTCAAGAGCTTGAAGTAAGTCGCTGAACGCGCGAGACTTCACCCGAGTTCAAAAAGTCCCTCGTTATCGAGCAGCATCTAAGACCGATTTAATCAGTCGTTGATATGTGAGCTCTTCTGTCGCTTCGTGTGTCTGATTTTATAAGAATGGTCGACTTTTTGTCAGTGAAGTAATTCAGGTTTTGTTTGAATAAAAGTTGATGTGATAACTGCTGAGTAGGCGAAAGATATTCTCTGTTAACATCATAGTGTCAGATTCTTGGCTGTCGGAAGATTCCTTTCGAACGACCCTGAAATAACCCATTGCTCTGTTGCGTTGCGCCTTAGTGCCCCACGGTAATTAGCCACCGGCGTTTTATCATGTAAGCGTCGCTGGCAAGGCTGAGGAGCTGAATAACTCGTGTCGATGAATTACTAGCGAGATCCCATGCATGATGCGCGTTAAATGTCATCGTGCTCCATTAGCTTGCATGCAGTTGAGGCGTTGGCAACGAACTCGAGCTGGTCATAGATTCGGTGCTTCACTTTTTTTTCGTTTTCAACGCCCACTAACTTAAGTTTAATACGATCACTTTTTGACTCTGTTTGCAATCGAAGTTTTTGTCTCATTAGCATAGACATTAGTTTAAGTAGAAGACAATACATTTTAGCCGCAAAGCTGATCCTACCTAATGCAACTCTTCCAAAAACCCTTGAAGTGCCCCTGGCCATCCGGTGGGATGGCTGCAGAGGGTGTGGTAGGAAATACCAACCTACTGTACTGTCGACAGCGGAAACTCGATATTTTTGTTCAGTGCATTACCCAGGTACCTAGTTAAATATTTTGCGCACTGGCATAAAAGCTGTTTTCAGAGGTTTTGAAACACATTGCGTGGTTCTAATGTTACTTAAACTGAACTGATATTTTGAGCTGTTTTTGCAACGTTTGGCAGATTGTCGCACAGTGTAACTTGCCACCCGGACTGCCAATGCAGTCTTGTGCAACAACATCAACAGTTTTTGTTTGAAAACCTCAAGAGCTCTAAATTCAGAGCTGCCTCGGGAAACCACCCAAACTGTTGACCTAACCTGGGTCTTGGTAAAGCAGTGGCGTTTAGTTCGTGACCTTTCATGAGCTGATAACGAAACAAGTGGTACGCAAACAGCGCAGTGATGTCAACGTAGCAAAGTAAAACTGTACACCGTTAACATGTCCATCGGTTGGCCGAATTCGGCTATGTTGGCCACCCAGCGTGATGTAATCTTGTGCTATAAAGGGAATATGTGTTGCACGTCACTGTCGTGTATTTCCAGGAATTCTTGCAAACCGTGCGAATCAACGCCGAGATCAAACAAGTGACCTGGAGTGAACCCACGGCGCAGAGCGACGACTCTTTGATCGGTAGTGACCCCGCCATTCAAATGCCCTCAAAACTTCTTCAGCATGACAACGGAGAAAACCTTCACACCCCTCACCCCACGTCGTGGTTGATGCAAGACAAGCCCAGTTATTTGAAGGTGAATACACAGCCAGCTTCTTTCGACAAGTCCACTTCATAAATAATTTTCTCCGTATAGATATAATTAATTGCTATTTTCATGTGACCAGCTCACAGCGCGTGTCTTTTGAAAAATTGCAGCCTATTTCGCGCTTGTTCCCTTCGAGCCACGAAGACCAGAAGTTGCTGTGCAGTTCTGCTAAAAGCATAATGAAAATTCCTGTTTGCAGAGAGTCAACACTTTGATTCGATCGCAGCACAGCGGCACGGCCGTCACTTTCCTCTACCTGCCTGCACCGCCTTGCCAGACGTCACAGCACCAGGAATATATGGCCATGCTAACTGCTGTCAGCGAAGGCATGGGGCCGACGTTATTTGTTCACGGCTTGTCTCACGTGATTTCCACCTCTCTGTGACGTAAAATGATACGTAGAAGTTTCCATGCGTGACGCCTTGTGCCAGAGTTCGCTGACTTCGTGGTGACTGACTTCTTTATTGCTGGCTTTTGTCGTTGCCGCGCTTAGTAGGTTGAACGTCCCCCAGAGCTATAATCAAGAAAGTTCTGCGTTCGACTGCTTTTCCATATAGCGCTGTAAGCATGGAATGTCTTCACATTGTTGTTGACTAGTTCGCTCATATTCTTTTTTCGTTTTGTGTTTCCGTGTGGGTGCTTTGCATTGAGCAGACCAGCGCCAGATGTCGTTAAATGAGATGATGTGCCAGTTCCTTGTTACCAACGAGCACTTGCGCGTTTTCAGGTCAAGGTTTTTTGCTTCTCACGTTTTTTGACGCATGGTCACTTTTATCTGGACATACTGGGTTTTTACGCATCCATCTCGAAAGAAAACAAGTGCAAAATTTTAACAACTAAAGAGCTGATTCCGCTATTTCGTTGCGCGTTTTTTGAAAGCCCAGTCCTCGTGTTTGTTTGATGCTTTTCTTTCAATAACTGATCAAATTTGTTGCTGTTATTTTCGTCGTTGTGAGCAATGTCTGCTTGTCTGGTGAAGCAATACCAGAGCAACTAGCTCCTCTGATGACATCTGGTCTGATTTTAAGAACTGCAGATGAAATGTGTTTCCAGTTAACTGTGGTGAGCCGGCCGGCTGTCTTGTTGCCAGGGCTTGCTTCCATGACTTCCAGTTTTTCGAACCTCATCACCTGTGAAGCATTCAGTGTCTGTAGACTCTGTAGACACTGTAGATATTGCACTGTCCCACAATGACGGCTTGTGCCCTTGAAGTTCCATCGCTTCTGACGTAACAAAAATGCGTTGGAGGTAAACGCTGGTAAATATCGTTGGTTGTAGCCGGGTCTCTATTCTTCCGAAGGAATGTAAACTGTATTACACCCTTGCTGTCCCTTTATCTCGCGGTGTTTTGTCAATTTTTATCTATTTTAACGTTCTCGAAGTTAAGCCTTCGAATCTTGTTTATTGTAAGTGGGTGTACTTCTTGTTCGTGTGTTTTTTCAGTTGTCTATCTTGTGCAATGTGCATCTTTTAAAGTTTTACCCTTGCAGCTGTTTACTGTGACCGGGATTGCAACCACTACCTGGCGCCCGCCGTACGACGACTCCGTCAAGTGCGGGCCTCAGTGATATTTCAAGTACAGGAACAGCACTTTGTGGATCGGGAGGCCAGAAGTTTTGTTTGCGAAGGTCCGGTTCCAGGTGCAAATCTTGCTCTCCCGCGTGTTTTTGTTTCCATCTGTTGTCATGGTACCATGACCGTATGAGAGAGTAACACGCAGCGGTCGTTTTATCCTCCCATGCTTGAGCGATTCCGTTGTTAACCTTCAGAGCGGTGGAGTTCGAGACTGTCTCGATTGTTGTTTGCCGAGATGAAAACCGATCCATGGCAGCGATGAAGATACATTATGTGCAGTACGTGTCACTGTCCTGCTCCTGAACGTTCCTTGTCCTTGTAATGTGTGAGACGAGCCGGACTGAAGGGGCGCGCCCGCCGTGCTGATTGCCGGCGCGGGTTTCTTGCGAAGTCCACTCACGTAGGCAAAGAATTTGCTGCAGCCAGAAACCGAAAGTTTCGTACAAAATCTGAAGCAATGAAACGTGTTTCAAATCGTTAATTGCTGACTGCAGCCTGTGCTGATATAACCAAAACCGTCTCTCTACTTCCGGCTTTATTGACGTTGGTCATTGATGGATCTGGGCAGGGTTTCCGGAGCGTAAGAGGAATGCGGTAAAAAGAGCAGCCCAACTTGTGCGATAAAGTAAAACCAATCTTGAAAAATGGCATTTCACCGTGATTGATCGTTTATCGTTTGTTTTTAAATGCCATATTTCTGGAATTGTGCATAGTTTATTGTCATCCCGCTTTGGTCAGCGCACACGGACGTCAGAATTCAGGGTTGCGGAGTCGTAGGTAAAATGACCGACCTTTCCAAATTTCCAACGTGACGTGAATGAAGTTTGGCTGTCTAGAATTTTGTAGCAACTAGCAATCAATGGAAATCGTGGTACACAGCAGGAATTCTCTGTTTTTGTAAAAGTTTCCAAAGAAATTGTACCATTTCAACAGGGATTCGTAACTTACGAGTGCGATGTAAGAAATAATTCAGTTGGACTTCCGGAGTAGGATAAAAAATCCGAGTCCGCAACCGTGAGTCAGATTGCCGTGGGAATGCTCACGCCTATTTTGGCTTCATCTTGAAAGAAATGCGCAGTGTTAGGACATGTGTTTAACTTCTATCAAAGAGAGTATGCTGTGAGAACAAAAATTGTTTCACATTACTGTAACCAGATAGCTTGCTGTTGGCTGAATCACCGTTGCTGGTGTGCTGAGATCAGCGTTTACTGGTATCGGCTGATTTTGAGCAGTTGTTTCGTTTGTTTTCAAGTGTAGTTCATCAAGGGCTGACTGGAACCTAGCGGTTTCTGGTAATTACCTTTTTGCGTAAGGTAAAAAAAGTGTATTTTCTTGGAAATGGCACTAAATTTCCTCAAAAACAATTTCAAGAAAACTTTTTGCAAAAATGCTTAGTTTCTTGCGGAGGTCCCAAATATCAACGCTTTCACGGGCAAGCTCCGGTGCTTTATTGCGCCTGACAAAATGTGCTTCTGGTATATTTGCTGTGCAGTGCTGCTGTAAACCAACCCATGATAGTTTTCTGGGAACTTGAAACATGTAGCAAAAAATTATGTTCCTAGGCAAGTTTGACTTGATAGCTAAATTTATTCGGGTTGGTTTTTGCTTAACCTTTGCAAAAGTTTTACACGTTGCGCATACGATATAATGTTAATTGCTACGCCGCTAATAAAAGATTGAATAAACCAGCACAAAACAACTGCAGCGTCGTAAAGCGCTGACATGATTTCCTGCGTTAACGCCAAGTGCTTCAGATTTCAGGCGACTGCATCGAAATAAGAAAAGGTTGCTACTGAAACACTTGAGAAGTCCTAAGAGTGAGGACAACATGAAAAAGTGATCTTATTGCATTTGGGTGGTGGGGATTTCCCAGTTCACAGTAGGCGAGCAATTTTTGTTGGAAATGGAAAATCGCTGTTGCTGCCGTGACCCAGTAAACCTGACCTTTCACCGCTTAGTACTGTTTGCAACTGCACCTTAGTTCTGTATTGAACGACTTTCGGGTTTTCTCAAAATGGCTTGTAAACATCGATAAGATTGAAGCAGTTTGGGCAAGTATGGTGAGTATCCTTCATTTCCGCAAGGAAGAAAGGAATTAAACAACACCCCAGCCACATGCACACCAGCACAAACAGGAAACATGCCAACCACGTTGCCCGGCCAGTAACGGACTTCGTTTGAGTAACAACTGCGTGATGGCAAAAAGGGCAGTTCAAGGCGACGGGATAACGCGATAGAACTTTTTTCTGATTTGGGTTGAAGCTGCTTCGTTTAACTGCGACAGAGCGTCGCAGACTTTCCTGAGCTCCTTTTCCAGACTCCTGGGCAATTTCAAAATTTGGCGGATAAATTATGGTTGTTATATCTGATGGATGCAGTATTTTTGACTGCCTCTTGTGACTGGCGATTGAATGTCTCTTATCTTGACCGTACCTTTGCGTTTGTTGAACAGCTAAGCTTCTTGAAGATTTTCTTGATTTTGTGCTGAACCTCCGAGTGTCCACTGAAGGCACAGATTTTCTACCAAAATTTGTCGGGTTGGTGATGTTAGCTTGATTTTTATCTGAAGGAGATTGTGGAGTAGGTTGTTTTCCGGTTACGCTGATGTGGCGTGGCGTTCCTTCGAGAGGCTGCAATACTGACGGCTTTCCGAGTGAGTTTCGCATGCTACGAGTGAGTTTTTCGTTTTCCTTGGAGTTTTTTTCATCAAGGCCATCATCCATAGTCCCGCAATCTCCTGAAGCAGAAGATGCAAAATTTGACTTTTGTCAACACTAAAATTCCTTAGAGACATTCCCAGGCGTGGGTGTTGATCAGTGGCGTAGCCAGCCCAAAATATTGGAGAGGGCTAGGATATTTGGGAGGCAAAACGCTTGATTTTAGGCAACCAACAGTGTTTTGTTTAGGATATCGCCTCTAAAAATCCAAAATAACTAGATATTTCAAATATTTGGGTGGACCATGGGCCCCCCGGCTACACCTACGGTGTTGGTAAAGTTATTTTGTGAAAAGTCTGTATCTGCAAATTGTTAGTCAGTTCTTAAGCATATGCAATACATTGGATTTTTGTTCTGTCATATTGTTATGTGGCGCTCCATACAAACCAACTTTGCTTTTGTATAATAGTACCGTATTATTCGATTGTAAGCCGCACGAAATGGGGTTAAAAATTAATGCAAGCCGCACTTGAACATGGGTTACCTAAGCCTCTGAGATACTTTTGCGCACGAGCACATTTCGCGTTTAATTGGCAATCCTGGTAATGATATTCACACCACTACAGCTGCTTTCTGTTCATCATAGTCCCTCCTGTGATGGAATGTACACATGATGCCGAAGAGAAGAGAATGCGAAAAGAGAGTTTGGTTGACAAAAAGTAGCCAAGGACAGA
>JGI24158J21664_10008723_pt1 | contig 13502 bp, 11 predicted proteins | sample Ectturendosymbi3_FD_21664 | JGI IMG/M metagenome (IMG submission 21664) | reverse complement strand
AGTTTTCGTTGTCTCGTTACCATACTAGCATAACGAGTGGTCCGGTTCGGATTGTGCTTTGCTGAGTCAGCGCACTGATCGAGATAATGCGTTGGCCACCTCCTCGACAGGAAGACGTCTCGTTATGAAGTGCGCTTGGTTTCGTTCGCGCGATGCTTGGCTAGCACCTAGCACTGCTAGCAGTGTTGCCAGTTTCGCGGATCGTGAGCGGCAGCGACGCAAAAAATTTTGCAGCGGACAAAGGCATTTAGCGGAAAAACCGGCGGCACGTTGCGGTGCATCTAGTGGAATTATGTCATGCCCTTCGTCCACTGTTTTAACTTTGCTACTCGTTTGACTTCACAAGACGAAATTCACTTCATGTACGTCATAATTGTTTTCTTTGTTTTTTGTTGCAAAATCCAAATCATCTGGAATTTGCACCGAGTGACATTTCTTTGACTGGAGATGGAATTTTGTCTTCATTCGTTGATCAATCGCGTAGAAAATTCAACAAAGGAATTGGTTTATGTTTGACTGAATTGATGTTTATTTCTTTGTGAAGTCATCGAGTGTGACGCATAAGTTGCAAGGCAAGGACTTCACGTCGGGCTTCACCTGTTTGCACATTCACGTTACTGGTAATTCGGATACAAATATACTTCTCACGCATGTTCTCTCTGAGGTCGGTCAACGTCTCCCTAGTCTTTGACGAATCATTGTTGTTGGTAATAATTTCTTCGAATGATATTTTCTACATTATGAAAGCCCTATCATCCGCATCAAGTGTCAGTACGTGGATTTTTCCTGGGGTAGCCAAAAAGATCTTTCCAGGGCGGCAAAAGTGGTTAAATTTCAGGTTACCCACACAAAGCTGAGAATACAACCTCTTTTTGCTAAAAATCGAATAGAAAAATGTCACATTTTAAAATACAGTGCGACCGGGGCACCCCCGCCCTTGGTTCAAAGTGTTTTCCTTCAAATTACCTCGAAATAATAGATGTACGCTTTACGTGAAACTGCCTAAGCGCTTAATAGACGGTCGAATGGCATATATAATTTATTCAGTGATGTAGCCGAGACTGTAATCTTCGAAACCGATACCCAAACCTCGTCAAAGTTGATATCGAGACTCGAGGCATATAAATTTTTCATCTGATAATTAAAATCCGACTTCAGGTTTCGTGCAGCAGCAAAAAGGCAATATACTGTATGTGGCTGGAACCAGATATTTTCTTGACAATTTTTCTTCACAAACAATGAAAATAACACGATCTTCGGTATTATCGAGCAGAATATTGGTCGAATATCATCAATACTTTGATAGTTTTTTTGTTTCGTTGTCATAGGACCAACAGTAGAAACATTTGCAGTGCTGAAAATTCACATGATCATATTGATGAATCATTCCAAGCGTTGAGGTAAGCGTACAAAGAGACTTTTCATCATTCGAAGCTCGAAAATACTGGTCGCGAAGCTTGTTCATTGATTTTGATTGCGACGGATTATGCTTTCAAAAGCAATAATTCTGAAACCAGAAATCACAAACGAAAAATTACTTGAAATTGTTTATTGCAACTTGTTTTTCTATAGTTTGTCACCAGTTATTATTTTAAAAATACCTCGGCTTTGCAACAGTGAACCTTTAAGATGGGAACTAAAACGTCGCAAGAAAGAATTGGTAAAATCAAAATTCTCAAGCTTGCAACGACTTACAAACAGCTATAGTGCTAAATGTTTGGCGATGTGTGATTTGTATGACCTTGCAAATATGCCCAACATGCAATTTGAACATGTCGCTGAAAAAACGTTTTCCACTTTGTGGAAAAAGTATTTTGCCGACATGTTCAGGAATTTGATGTGTCGTGGTTGTCGTAAAAGAGCACGAATTTGAAATAAAACGAGCAGGAGTTAAATGTTTCTATGCAAGTAAAGGAATTTATTAGAATCAAAAAGGAATTCATTAGAAGCAGTTAAAAGGACAAGGGATTTAATGTGTGTTATTTTCGCGTGCATAAAATGCATTACGTATTCAATTCATACATGGTTCGAACGAATATACATTTCATTCTTTGACATTATTTCTCATTACTTGCAATTGACGTTCACGTGTCCTGTTATCAGGCTATTCTAGAATTGTTACGACTTTTTTTCATGGTTAGTCGTGGGAAATAGACCAAGAGATACGAAAAACATACAAGAATTGACGAACTGTCCCACCATCAAAGAAGTTGTGTTTGGAACAAAGAATAACTAAAAATTAGCTTCATTGCACGCTTCCAATCTACGTTGGAAGGCTCGGCCTTTCTTGATTTTTCGTGAACGGTTACGCTCTGTTTTATCGCGTGGCTTCTTTCTGGCATGCGTCATCGCGCACGTGTGTTATCTCCAGAGGAAAAGTGTCTGTTAGACCGCTGCCAAACGCAGATTTTCTTTGCAGTGACCGGTTTATGAGGCTCTGGGAAGTTCAGCCTTTTAGTTTCGAAAAAAATTTAGTAATGTCGTTGTAACTAGCCACAGTTCGTGTGTTTTTCTTTACTTGTTTTCAAGTGCCAACATTTCGCTTGTGAGATTTTTCTTACATTTATAGGACTGATGATGCGTTGGAAAACGTGAAACTAGTTTCCCCGTCAATAAACTGTGACTGATTTACTTGCCGCCATCTTTGTGGCCTATGAAAAATTGATACGCTTGCAAGTTTTAATCGTCGCAGAAGAATCAAAGCAGAAAGCAGGCAGATTCCTCAGAAGCTTGCCACAAGGCTAAAGTTTGCTTACTGAAAGACATACAATTTTCACACGCACGAAAGCTGATGCATAATTTATTACACAGCCAAATTAAAACTGTTTCCGTCAATTCCACATATTTTGACCAAAGCTCGCATCCGATTCGCATTTTAGTATAGAATGTACGAAGTCTTTAATTTCAGTAGGAACTGGCTAATTGAACTGTTAGCTTGCTTCTTTTGCCTTTCAAGAAAAGATATTTTAATGAAGGTGCACCTTGTACTTCTAGATTGAAAAGCGTTAAGGAGAAATAATCTCAAAATAAATATCAATCGTTTTTGAAAAATGACCATAGTGTTAATCATAAATTTATGAAGACGTGAAGCAATAGTACCCATGAAATGGAGTTCACGAGTTACTTACAAAATCTTTGGAACATCTTTGAAATATCACAAAAGGTATCAGGGGGTGAGGTGATGTATCGCAGTGTCTTCATCTGACACCTAGCGGACTTATTATTGTAAAGCGTGTTCTTTTGCTCCACCCGTCACTGCTGCAGATATTGTAATACTTACAGTTTAAACACGTTACCAGAAAGTTTCTCTGAAACACTGAATTTGATTGTTTTTTTAATCATTTGTTTGCTAGTATACGCATTCTGTTGCAGAAAAACAAACCATTTTGTTTGCTTATATACTTAACTTCACAGAATCATATGTAAAAACAGTCATTTTCAATAAAATCTTAATTGTCAGCAGGATATAACGGAAATGCAGTAAACGGATTAGCTGTAGCGAGATTGAACATAACAAAATAAAATGTTTTTCAGTCAGTGTCAGCTAAGCCGTACTTCGATTCGCATGTTAAATGAAAAAAAGGAAGCACTGTACTCTGTGGCAACTCTCAGTGACTTCACAAACGTGTTTGATTTTTCAGGTTGGTGAAAGGCTTTGCGGACATAATTGTTAGTGTCGTGTGCATTTTCATTTGATCGGCAAAGTATGTGCTCTGGATTGTAGCAAACATGTTTGCAATCTACGTTACAATGTATGGTCCAAACTGAGGTACTAGAACTGTTCGTTATTGACTGAATATGTTGAGTGCAAGTTACGTTTTCAGTTGCAAGTGCCTTGTTAAAAAAATTTTTGTCGTTTTAAAATATGCAAATCTTTTGAAATGCGTAACGTAACCATGCTTACGCCTAACAGCACAATATAATGCACAATTTTGCAGATGTTTGATAAATTTATGGCAAGGTCTAAGCCTGTCGAAATAGTTTTTTTATCACAGTTTTTTGGTTGAATAAAAATATTTGAGCAATATCGTGCTCTCAAAACGTTGATCCAACAGACGGCTAAATCACAAAAATGTTGGGATTGCACAATAGTTACTGTCTACAATCGTTAATTTTGTTCGAGTGTCATTCGATAAAAAACTAGTATTAACCCAACCTGCATTACGTCTAGTAAAGTGCACTTCAAAGGAATGTGACCGAAACGGCAAAAACACTTTAGTTTTGTTGAGATATCCACAACTGAAGACATGATGCGATCGTTGAATAAAATAAACATTTTAATGAACGGAACGCGTTGCCAAGCGACAGAGAGATCCTTCAGATAAATTGTTTGAGTTCTTCATTTCATGATAAATGGCCAGTAAATTTGGTTTGGGAGTACTGTAAGCTTTGGAAACAAATACATACTTGTTCCCTCTACCGTTTATATTGATGGTTGGGAATTGATTTAATTTCAAGGAAAAGCTAAGGGTAAAAAACGCCCTCTTTTTCTTTTGGTTCCCCTTTGAATAATTTGCAATATTTACAAATAATATTAAATGTTAATGATAATGACCACTTGCAGTTCTTTAAGTGCGTGAACACTTGCAGTTCTAAATGTGCAAATTTTGTAATGAATAAAATCATCTTTGAAACATTTACTTTTGAACAGGAATGGTTATAAGATTTTCTTGGCACCATGGTCATATTGGACAAACAAGCAACTGATCCTTGCCTCCGATACTTCTCTTCTTAGCATGTTTGATTTTGGAGTCAATTGCCTACATACTGTATGTGTGGAGGCAGTGACGTAAATGACAGCTATGGCCGTCGCTTTCTGTCCCTGTATTCCTGATAAAGTATTTTGTGCTTGGTCGGGATGCATAAATAAACTGAACTGAACTGTATGTATATGTTTATAGCTAAAGGGACTTGTTTGTTCAATACCTGCTAACCACGATGTCTGCTGGTGGCTTTCTGTACTTCTTGCATCACTATCGATCGTCTCATACCAGGTTTGAGCACTTGCAGCCGCGCCACATGAAACTGTGATAGCATTTGTGGTTGATTCGTAGGCATTTTAATTGCGCTTTGAATCATCACGTAAAACTCATGGTTGAGAAACTTGTTACCTGAGTGTAAAACGTATATATTTTTTTGACCTTTTGATCCCAGATGGACAATATTGGTAGCGACACGAATGATAACGGTTGCTGGCTTGTAAGTTGAATGAAGAAGAAAACGAGTTTAGCTTTTACAAAATAAATGAACGAAACGTATTTTTCAAACGGTAATTTTTCTTCCCGCGGAACGCTAAAAGATTCTGGAAGATTTATCATGAAAAGGTTGGTTCATTGAATTATTTCAGATTATATGCAATTACGCTTTACTCGGGAGTAATTGCTGCTTTCTTTCGAAAATATATCTTAGAAAGTAATTCAAGAAAAGTTGAGTATCATGCATAGGTTGCAGTGACATTTGCGCATTGTGAAATTTTCGTAATATGTGAATCAAAGCAAGTAAGTTTTCATTGCAGAGCAAAGAGTATACGTTGATACCGACACATACATGATAAAACAGATACTTAAATAGAACAATCTCACTGCTAGTGGGATTTGTTTCATTCAAACTACAGATGAGGAACTTTTGAGGATTCAGACAGAAAGAAGCATTTCTTTGTGAAGTTGAAGACTCAAATAATGTGATAAAAATGTTATTTTGAATTTTATTCATTGAGGGCACAGATAAACTTCACTTAAGCGCTCTGCTTAGATTCAAATCTTAAAAACTTGATTATATGCAACAAAATGGAAAGAATGAACTGGTGTCGTATTTGGAAAGAAACTACAACTTGAATTTTGTTTTGTTCATATAAAAATTTCTTATCTTGTTTTCAGACCTCAGTTCATACTCTTTGGGCCAAACGCGGTCATTTCCTGCACAGTCCTTTTGATGTCATTGACAATCTTTTGCTTGTTGGCGAACCTAACAAAGGTTCATTGTGATTGTGAAGTCATCAAAATTACGGTGGGTATAAAGTCGCAAAAAACAACAAATACAGTTGGAAACATTGCACCCCTCAAATTTAATTTTCGTTCTTCATGTGAACATAATAATGCATTGAGTTTGTATTTCAGTAAAGCGCGTTGATGGAAGATCACCATCTTTTTAAGATGTGCAATTTATTGCTGATTTTCAAAATTTTTATTGCGAAAGATCAAGAAGATTTTATGAAGAAAGTGGCCTACGTTGCAAAAAATGGATTGGAAAAGGTTGTTGCAGGATGTCCTGAAGAGCGTACATTTAAACTGTTTTTAAATTTTCTTTTTGATATAACCAGTTAAGCTCCCTTGAAATGCAACAATATATTTGAGAAATGAATTTTTTACATTTTAATCCAACAGCACAAAAGTCCTCAGTTTGTTGAAACACAGTACATTTCATCAAATTTTGTCATCAAATTTTCATGCCGAGATCTGCTGAACGTCATCTTTACAAACCTGTTGACATGTGGCGTTTATCGAATTTAACACAAATCTCTTGTAAGAAATGTACACGAGGAAGATTTTTAAATTCTTTTAACCAAGAGCGGTGCATGCTTCAGGTCTCCCTTGAATTACATCACTGCTAGCCTGTGTGTGTCACACACCATCTTCTCCTTAATTAGTCAATTGTTCCTTTACAAGTTATTCTGGGGTTTTCGGAGGTGGAAAGCGTCATCTTTTCTATGTAAGGTGAGCACATACAGTACAAAGACTCAACTTTGGGTTGTGGATTGATTCTACACCACGTAAGTGCTTGTTATAGTTTCACTAAGTTTAGTACAACCTACCAGTGCATTTAAAAGTTGAAAATTTTATCTTTCGACGGAAAGAGATATTTTCTGCTTAAAACGATGTTAAAGATCAATTGGGTCTGGTTGCATAGTTCGTAATGACGCGTAGTTTCCATATTTTATAGAAAGTAAAGTAAGCTTGATCTTGTTGGTATGCTTGCCGTTTTTGTGTGTAACGGTAAAAGCTTCTTTTTCTGAAAGCGACAATTTGATGCGAAAAAAGGACAGCTTCTTCAAATCGAATGAAAGCAAAGAAAAATATAGTTGTTTCCTAACAAAGGTTTTATGGCGCGGAGATCAAGCAACAACAGTTGTAACTGCTATCCCCACACTTTGCTTTTCGCATCTGCAGTTGTTTTCAATTGCCCTGCCTCACCGACACAAGGTAATTACAATAAGTGTCGGCAAGGTAAGGATAAAATCCCCTTGCACTGACTTTGCAAATGTTGGGTTACGAAAATTCGACGCGTGTTGTTAAGCTATTCAATTTGACTTGCATCTTGCCACTTTTTGCTTTGTAAACGGCGTTGTGAGCCTGTCAGGTGGCAAGCAATTTATCCATCATGCAAAGTTATCTTCTTCCTTTTCTCGTGATCCGATCAATATTTCTGTAATTACAATGCTTCTGTGTACTTCATAACACGTACATGTGTGATTAATGATCAGTATGATGTNAAGTTTTAATTTTTACTNGACGTCATAAGGGCAATTTCGTTGCTGAAAGTGGTTGTGTTGCTGGGCATAAAAAACAACACACACCAGTACTTTATTGGTTCACTTCATTTATTGCGCTCAAAATAAAAAAGTACATCTGTTGAAGATGTGCGTGCTGGGTGCTTGGACTTTGGCAATCGGATGCGTGTTTGTGCCGTTTTCTCTGTGGTTTCAACCAACTGCATTGCTGGGTGGAGTATCCGAAGGTACCTGCACGATAGATGATAGATGGTAAACTATAATTGAGATCATTTAAATTGTCCTCTGTTGTCGGCCTCGATACAAGTGTTTGGATTATTTCGGTTTTGAACGACTTGCTGAATATGTTTAGATTGGTCGTAGGGGAGATGTGGGATCTTTGACCATGGTGTGGGCTCAATGACCAAACATATGACTGGAAATAGGTCACGAGCTATGACGTCAGTGCATCCGTGAGTCCACGAGAGTAAAAGTAAACACGATTTGAAAAGAAAANTATAGCCACTCCACAAGAAAATTGACGCACTTCGCAAACAGACCAAGACATGACGACCCAGGAACACAACAATNTATGGAGACCCAAGCCTGCAAGCCTTCAAAACGTGCATCGGAANCAAAAACACCCCATCCAAATAAGGGTGAATAACAAGCTGTTACGTCTCGGAGGCAGAGACAACCCAGTCAAATAAGGCTATCCCTCGAGGCGTTCCACAACGGAACCAGAGAACAGCTCAAAAAACGTGGTCATGTGACACTCACATGATGCACGACACCATAAAGATGAAGGAAAGAAACAAGAAAATTACTGTATAAATTACCGCGCATTTTGACATGAAATCAGCCACTTGTGGTAGTAACCTGACGTATGAACATTATAGCACTTTGAGGCAGAATTTTGAATAAAACCTACTATAAGTAAAAACTATGCGTAATGTAATCTGACAGTAAGAACGACGTATTTCAGATATTAAAGTAATTTCCCGTGTTAGACAGACTGGATAAATTTTACCTTTTTCACATTGAAACGGGCAATAGATATTCACTTTTAGGGCGGTTACCCCGTCTGCAGAACGGCAAACACTGTCCTGGATATTAGCTTTCTCGGACCTACATGAACACTAAAAAGCTATGTCTAAAGAACCACTATTCCTCTGATAATAGAAAATATCGCAGAAATTTGGTTTTACACCGAAAACACTACATCGTTTCTCTACGTCGGCCCCTGCATTAGCATTAGGTGATTGTTGCATCTGAAAGACGTTGAAGCAAGAGACACAGTATTTTACTAACCTGTCTTATATAAATTTTCCGGTCAGTCTGCGTTTTTATGCACAACGGCAAGTTTGAAAACATTTCCTAACAAGTGAGCTTGACTATTAAAAAATTTAAAAATAGGAAAGTTGATATTGACGGATCAACTTACTTGATTCTCTGGCTTGTACAGGAAACATCATATAAATTTACCAGACAATGGTGGGTCGATGTTACAAACACATGCACCGAGAAAAGTATCCTTTTGGACGAAAAAGTATTAGTCGGTCTGTGCATCGCAAATCTATATCAGGTTTAAAAGCAGACCGAACAGTTATGCAAATGTCATTGACAGCGAAATTCATCAAGACGTCAGTGATCACTTGGATTTAAGGCGTTGTCATAACTACGCTATCTATCCGTTGAAGCTTTTAATTATGCATTGTGAGAGCATCTTACCATTGTTTAAGCATTTACTTCATTGTGTTGTCGTTTTGAACCGACACCTGTGTCGGCGCTGGAGCACTATTGTGAAACCTTAGTCAGTTGACTTAGGATCAACAGGAGTGGCAAAACTATCATTATTTGTTGAAAATAGAATGACAACGAAGCGATTACCCGGCTACTGATGTGGCGGTCTTTGATCTGCGACATGAGCAGCAGGGCAATGGTTTCAGAACGTCGAAGGAATGCACGCACATGCCAAGGCGAAGATTTATTGCGAGTAATGCAGTTGCTGTTGCCTGTGACTCAGCTTCACGCGTTTAGCTCCCCATAAAATGTCTTAGTGGCAAACCTCGGTGGAAAGCCTAGGTAGCATGGCAGATCAGCGCTAGGGTTGCGGAGACCTTTCCAAATTTTAAAACTCCGACACCTTAACACAACGTGAATGAAGTTTGGCTGTCAACAATTTTGCAGCAATTAGCAATCAATGCAAACCGTGGTACACAGCAAAAATTCTCTGTTTCAATAAAAGTTTCAAACGAAATTGTAACGTTTCAACAACAGACACAGGATTCCCGGTTTAGGAGTGCGATGTAAAAATGACTCAGTTGGACTTCCGGAGTGGATAGAAACATCCGACTTCGCCACCAACTCCGATTCCTAGTGTACCTAGAAATCCAACTCCAACTTCACCCAGAAACCTCCGCCTCATTGCGACTCCGGCGCTGACTACGCAACCCTGATCAGTACAAATCGTCATGAGGCAGGGCCGATGTTGTGACCGCGAGAACGTTCCCAGAACATGTCTGTCCGGCAGTCGGCTGCATTGGCCGAAGATAGCGAATTCAAAGTTCGGGTTGGTGCCGACGTTCCATTGGTGAGTGAAGAAACAGGCTGCTTCCTTTGGGTCATACAGCAGCCAGAGGTTGTTGCCCAGGAGTCCAGGCTCTCACCGTCAAGGGAAACAACCTGCCGTATTATTCAGAATATCTGAAGAATGCGTAAACAAAACTGTCATTTGGAGCGATGGCAACCAAACCTCGGTGCGCGCATCTGAAACACTGTGACTGATGGGAACCAAACGCCAGCACGCTGACGGCGAAAGTCAAAACACGTCAACGCACAGCGGGAAGGGAAACAAAATTTATCTCATGCAGGGAAGGATCATGTTTTGAANATTACTTTGTGCGTCAAGTTGGTGATACCATTTATCTTCACAGATGTTCAGTGAATGAAAATTAGTTTTTTCAACAAAAGTAACNGTGCAAGCTTCATGTATCGGTGGTTTGTTTACCTTTATTTGGAACACTGGCTATTGCCCCGACAAGGACAATTCAAATAAACCTGTTCCTAATAATCTGGTATTTTGGGCTCGCTTCTCGGTGCCTCTCATGTTGGTAGACTAAGTTCGATTCCCTGACAGATCCTTGAAATGCGTTTATAAATGACATAGATTCAAATGTAAAATGAAGCATAAATCAGCGGTGTTGTCAGTTGATTTTCCAGCGCTAATTACAAACGTAAATTGGAAAAATGTACCATGGGCTAACACATTAATTGGACCATGCTGCTGAGCAGCGGGAGATGAATGTCAGTAGAGCATGTGTGACTCTCTTGTACATCAGACATAATGAAACGTCGTCTTCTCCTTTGTGTTTCAGTAATTTATTTCCTCTTTCGCTGATCCCACCACGATTATCAGATTCTTTGTTGGTGTTTTCCCTCCACCTTCAAACTCCATGATTCTGTTCATGGATAAAAATCATATCAAAGTTTTAATCTGTTGTCGTTACTATCGAATACTACCGTTGGTTAAATCATGTTAGTAGGGGAAACATTTAGAAAAAAAAATCAACAGAAAAATGCAAACCCGAAAGCATATCATTGTCTGTATCTTGCGTGTAGCTTAGTCTCTGCTTATCTTAATTTTAAAGCAAATATTTCGTTGTTTCGCGTTTACCTGTTGAATCGGCGTCAGTTGCTCGGGAGTTCTTGTACTTCAGCTCCGAGCAGCTTCAGCCACCTGTTATTGCTGCTCCATCCGGTGCGCCGCACTCCCTGCAAATGCTAACGGGATGCTACTCACCTTTCAATCATAGGTGCAGGAGCAAGCAAATTTTGAGGGGTGCGAAGAATTTTTGCCAGAATTCCCCCAAAGGTATCCCGAAATGTTCTCCTGCGACTTTTGCCTACGAATTTTCTCCCATCAAGATCATGAAGACTCTTTTTGATGCGACCTCCAAAGCAGGTCTTTATTTGTTTTTCTGAAAAAGTTGGCGCCATTTTTTGAAGTCAAACAACGTTGGTTGCCATTTTTGCCCGTATTTTCAGGGATTTTGCTCCAATTGTCAAAGATATTGTCCGGATTTTTGAGAAATCAAAATTGTTGGTGGTGCGCTTGCACCCCTGCACCCCACCTCTTACGCCACTGCTTTTGATCCTTGTCAAAAGCGCAAAGTTTTCGCTGGCAGATTCAGTTGCGCCAAGCCAAATTTTTGCGGATTGATATGTGGCATGTCCAGTCGTGTCTGTTTCAGTGGTTCGGCCACACAACCGAAATTGATATAAATTGAAACTAATCACGTGTGTTTCAATTAATCACGTAATCACATATGTTGAGCCGAAGTATTAGCTTAGAAATTTCGGAACCTTTCAGTTTTTCAATCACACTTTGTAAAAGACAATTGCATAAGTAAAGCTGAATGATCCATATGCGGATGAGTCCATACAAAATGCTCTTGTCTGTACACGAATCCTCACAACTACAGCATTTTCAAATTTGTTCCAGCCCAGCAATCTCTGCTCTTACAACCTTCTTTTGTTAATAGTGCAATTTTACCAACAGCAAGTCACAGGAGATAAAATAAAAGTATTGTGCGGAGCAGTGGCACTACAACTCCATGAAATGTATTTATCACTCATAAAATTGTGGAGGTGCGCAAGGAGGTGCAGAAAACCCCTCAAATAAAGCGACCGACCTAAAATTGATAAATAACCACATAATTGAAATGAACATGTTGCACGGCAAGAGGAATGCAGTCATCATGGTTTATCCCAAATGTCGTATTTTCTTTTACTCCTCTCCTATGTTGGCTGATTCATTGTTTATTTTTATCATATCGTTTATGTGAATGGCTTATGTTGAGATCAATATGTATTTAAGTTCGTTTATTCGGAAAAAAGCTGGAATGAAAATTTGAAGAGGTTTTTCAAAATTATTCTCAAAACATCGATAAATGTAAACTTTGAGAAAAAAATGTAAATGTAAAAAATATGAAACCGAAAATCTCAAAACTTTCAAAACTTGCTGAATTATCCTCACCTTTATGCAAAATACCTAAACATGCTGAACTGGTTTGTGGCAATCGCTGTCTATGCGAAAGGTCTGAAAATGATGAGCGCGTACTGATCAGTAAACAGCTGGGTTACGAAAATATGATAGGAGTGAGTGATCGAAGGATCTAAGAATCTAAGCAATGTGGTACTTAACATTCTGTTATGTGGACTACGTGTGTCTGCAGCATTCTTGAAAACATGTGTCTGTACAATTCATAATGGTGTCTACAAGAAACAGACAACATCATGTTTTTCATCTGCATCCACTATATTTTTTATCAGAAAGATATTTTATTTACATGAACTTTTATATAAAATCCACTGATTACCACAATCACTGCAATTATTGTATAATTTAACGGTTCAGTCACTTCCATTCTGATAGCGCGAAATTACGCCGGACAACTGTAATTAGTTGTGCTCGCTCACTTTGAGCCGATCTGGACACAGGCATTTCCGTTCTGGCAGACAGTGATAAAAGTACTTCGGAATCTGAAGTAAAGGCTTGTCGGTGTTTCAACGAAGTGTTTGTTAGGTTTCTTACACGTTCATTTCTTGGAACAATCTTCTGTTCAAAAAAAATTTGAAATCTCTACAGAGAACAAGGTTTCCGAAACATTGTCGCGAATCGATCTAACTGCTAGTTGAACAAGTGTTAAAACTTTAAATTACCAGGTGACTTTATATCTTTAAGATAAACGTAAGGGTTCGTTTATAATGTTGCGCAGTAATCGTTAATATCTTCTGTTTAGCCGCAGTTGCGTTCATGAAACTGAGCTATAATCGGAAAGCTCACCTTCCATATCAACAGTTAGCGTCATAATGCAAAGCTTTCAAAAAAATCAAAAACACAGTACATTTCATGTTGAAACACAGTACATTTCATCAAATTTTGTCATCAAATTTTCATGCCGAGATCTGCTGAACGTCATCTTTACAAACCTGTTGACATGTGGCGTTTATC
>JGI24158J21664_10008722_pt1 | contig 13504 bp, 9 predicted proteins | sample Ectturendosymbi3_FD_21664 | JGI IMG/M metagenome (IMG submission 21664) | reverse complement strand
AATCGTTATTTGCAAGATACCAGAGTTGTGCAAGAAAAACTTCTGGTTTCACACTGTGCACCATGGCATAAATTTGTGGTTAGCAATCTGCACTAACATTTTTACGTTGATTTAAATAATAATAAAAATTTGTTGATTGCAACCAAAGCAAGGTTTTGATTTATTTAAAAACCTTCTTGTTGTGATTTTAGTAAAGTAAATAGNATTTAACTGTATCTCAACGATATGGGTGTCAAAAATATTTTTTTCATTGTACAGTAAGATAGGCTACGTGCCGAAAAGCAATGCAACAGGGTAACAAATGTTTATCCTACAGCACTGGATTACGTCCAGGCCCTGTAAGAAAACTTCAAAATTACTGAACAAACGCTTTCACAGCAAGCAACACAAGCTTTGAATTGTGAATGACGATACGTTTCATGTTTTCAACACGTTCCGAACGATTTGGTTTGTAAGTATAGCTGATGCCAAGTTTTTTCAAACGTTGGACTGAAATGTTGTGCTGCTCATACTGCAGCTACGCACAAACGCACCTTATTACCTTGGCGAAAGTGTAATCTAATGGAGATCGTGTGACAACGGGTTCTGCGAGAATAGAGTTGTACAAAAGCGAATCATATCTTTGCAACTGTGTGGTCTTGCTTCATATTTTACTAACTTTCAAGTTGATCTCAGTTTGTCAGCCGCCTACTACGATACAGGATCGACTATGGAGTGCTTTTTGGTCTAGATTCTAGATCAAATGACATTTCTACCATTTATTTCGTCTCAGTAGTGGAAGGAATTATCGGTTTTTAAATATGTAGATTTGTTAGCACATGCTGTTAGGATCTACAAAGCTTACTCGAAGTCGACGAGGCTGGAGAGCGCTTTGAAAAGAAAAAAATCGAACAATTTTTAAACATTTTCGAAGCGATAATATTCTGCAAAATGTGTATCGATCAAGTGGGTTTTTGCATCGAATTTGCTCTCTGGTGGGTGTAGGCCGTGAGTGCACTGCCGACTGCCTTCAGTAATTTTTTCAACCGATTGTGAACGCCCTCGGTGACTTCTTTTGCGCACAGTCCATAAACCAACAGGCTTGTTTATTCGTAAGAAAGATTTACTTATTATTTATTTGCGTCTGTCAATACCGAACGGTATTTCCATTGTTTACGATATTCTAATTCTATCTTTGTAGTTTTCACTCAAGATCGATTTTTTGAACAAATCTAATATTTTGACGAGTCGTCCGGAAGAAACGTTTCTTTTCATGCGCGATGAGACAAAGCAAACAATCGGACGAACAGAAAAGGATAGGATGTTGATCGTAAAAGACGTCACCTGGCGTTTGGCGATTTCCTAGTGCTGCGACAACAGAAAACGTGATGTTTGATAATGTTCTTATATGAACTAACATCGGGTTTGTTTGACGTCAGACAGCACTGGTGCAGGCAGAAAATCGAGAGCAAGAGTTTTGTTATCCGGCACGCGGTAACTGCAAAGTGTTTGCTACTCGACACTTCTTTCAGCTTCTACATCCCGTGACATAGAAAGCAAGCTTGAGGTGTATCAACGTTGCTCTGTCACGAGATTGAGTGCAGCTTGTTGGCAACAGCGACTGCCAGGAGCCTTTTCTGGATTCAATGGGATTCCCACGGACGTATCCATGAAAGGAAGCGGTTTTGTAACAATGAGTGTCTCTATTAATGTAGTGATACACTGCATTTGAATAGTTTGCGCGCTTTGCAAGGTTATGGAATGTATGCCGGTGTGCTGAGTTGAGTGAGTGCTTGCTTTGACAGTCGAAAAATCTGAGGAGTAGAATTCGTCTGTGTGGACTGCACATTCAAGCGTCTATGAGAAGTTTGGTGTAACGTGAACAGTCGATTTTTCCAAGACTGAGCTCTTGATCTATGTAATCAATCTAGTTATAAGGAATCGATATGCAGGAGGGAAATTTTTCTTCATCCTGGCAGCTCCTGTGCACTGAAATGATATCTAATTTAACCAAGAGAAAAGAACCATGACATCATTCTAAAAATTAGCCTGTCAGAGAAAATTTTAATTTAACAAAAGCATTATCCGGCTCCTGTAAAAACTGAAAAATTCACTCCAGCTCGAGGTCCGGTGTTTTATCATAATTCCGACTCCGGGACCTGATCCGGCTCCGGCAAAAATTCTAGACTCCGGCCGGAGTCCACTCCGGCTCTGTAATCACCTCTGTTTGTGGCAGACAAGCGTCCATTACGGGAAAGACTCACGCACTTCACGCTAAAAAGTTCCCCACGTGTGCTGATGTCAAAAAGGATGTTAAACTAACATCCAATATAAAAAGCAGTGAGTCAAAAATAAAAAACTTTTGCTGAAACGCCGTCTTAACTCTACACCCAGGCTGCACTAGACTATAGAAGTCAGGGTTGCCAGGTATTTTCCATAGATTATGACCAAAATGGCTGTTTTGGAGAACGTTATGGACAAAAATACAGAATATTACGCGACACGCGTAGGCGACCTAAAATGTTTGGGTGGTGGGATATTTTGTGGCCGAAAAAGACTTGCCAGGGAAGCAAGCTTTGACCCTAAAATATTTTATTTATTTGTTTGTTTCAGACTCATATTAACACTATTGTAGATAAATGCTTTCTAACCTGACCCATTTGTTATAAACAGTATGAAGTATGGAATTACTGAAATTGATATGGAATTTACTCAATTCCACAGTATGGAATCAACTTTTCACTCTAACAATATTCTTTTGAACTTCTGCTCCAAATATACGAACAGGAGATGAAATACTGCAGTTAATAATCATAGTCACATGCTGAAAACCATCATTAAGACCACACATACGAGCAAAAGAGTAGAATACTTAATAGCAAACACTGAGCCATATGTCAGGTCTGACTGAAACACTTGTACTAGGCCTGTACAAATTGTACTGGCTGCAAGGGCTATACAGTTACTACACACTTCAAAGCAATAACATGTCGAAATACTGCGGTGTTACTGTAACAGTGATGAGTAACTTCCAACAGCAACATCTAACTAACAATGCGAAATGCTTCTACTACAACATTATCAGTCACACAACGGAGATACAGCAGTCTTGTGATGCAACTCTTAAAAAATATCCAAATTTTGTAAACTGGCTAAAGGCTTTTTCATGGCCAGCGCACTTCAAAAATGGCAAATCGGACAACCCTGACGGAAACCACAATGCGCGACTCAAGATCGGAGACAACGATAGCCTATCTCGCTGCCCGTAAGCAAGTCATTGTTGACTAACATTGAATTATCGGTAAGCCTTGTTTGATCACTAACGGCTCAAAGCACAAAGATATGCATATAAAGCATCCCTAAGAACTTTTGAGTCAAACAGTAAAAAGACTCCAAGTCTAGTTTTTGCAAGAATTTCAGCTGTAATAAACCTATTGTTTGTATATACGTCAGAGACATGGGCGTGGGAACCCTCCTGGATTTTGAAAGTTTTAGCAAAAAAGGTTGTTTTCTTAGTTTTGAGTGGGAAAAACAAATTTCACTACTTTTGCCCCCCCCCCTGAAAAAATCCCTTAGTGCCTCCCTGGAAAAAATCCTTCCGACGCCCATGGTCAGAGACGTAGCCTCTTTACATAATTAATTTAGTTCGGATAGATTTCGTTTATTTTCAGAACTAGGAAAAAATAAGGTGTACGATTGGTATCACATTCGCAAGATTATGGCGAAATAAACTTAAAATAAAATTTCAGTGCATCGGAACTTTAGAGTAAGGTTGACCAATGATGATGCATATTTAGTGTTAATTGATCAATTTAATAAGGCCTTTTTCTTCGCTGCAAAAAACTGTCTTCACTTGGCCCAACAAAGACCCAAAGTAAAACTATAATGCCGAGTTCCACGATCACAACAAGTAAGTACTACACTAAACCACGATAATGTGTCCAATGTACTGTGCACTGCTGGTCCCGTCAGTGAAAAGCAAACTCTCAGCTCTACCTCAATGTCACATGGAACCCCTGATCCTGAAATTTTGGCATAATACCAGTGTTTTTTAAGCCGTTTTTGGGTGTCAAAATTACACCCTAAAATTGTGCAATGACACCCTAAATCAGTGGTTCTCAAACGTTTCTGCGCGTTGACCCCAATTACAGTGTACAATTTCCTGTAGACCCCGTGGCCTAGCCCAACAGTTACTAATACAAGGAAAGTGTGTGTCAAAATAAATTGAAGTGCTTTTTACTTGAAACGCATGATAAAATAATACACAATCCGAAAATATGCTTAGAACTTAGGGGCTATTCCGTGACCCTATTCGACCCCGTGACTATTTATCGACCCCTTGGATGGTCCAGTTGACCCCTGGGAGTCGATATCGACCACTGCCCTAAACTCTGAAAGCTAAGATAGGGTTTTGCCTTGTATTGAAGTAAAACGATTTGACGAAAGCATGTTTTCCTGCACGTGGCTATTGCAACAGACGGCTGCAATATTATAGGCCGACACAATTTTCTGGCGCAGAAGGTAGAAACGAAAATTGCAAGTATGGTATCAGTGCGTTGTCATGAGCACCGCCTCGCTTCGGCCTGCTATTTCCTGCCGCAGATTCGTACAGTATGGTGTACGAAACTGCGAAAGTACTTTAATGCAACTGTGAAAGTGCTTTGCTGTTTCAACGTTGCGATCGGCTTTCCTGGCAATGCATCAGATTTACAATGAAGACAAAAGGTCGGCAGTTGCAGCGCGCATGCAAAACAAGGTAGTTGTCGAGTGAGGCAACAGTGAGAGCATGGAGTGAGATTTTGGCTATTTGGGCCGCACTGAAGCAGCTGTCAGAAAATAAAAATGATGCATTGTGCGTTGTTGCACTGCGACTTAAGAAAACAAAAAATCTCAACATAGTGCTTTGGTCTTGTCAACATTGCCACCTCACCTGACAGAACTAAGCAAAGTTTTTCAGGTGGGATAATCTTACCTTTGCACAGATAAAAGCGTCCGTAAACCTATGCATCAATAAGCTCTCTGGTGCCGCTGCTAAATCCGAGCTTAAAGCTAATTGCGAAAAGTTTGATAGTGAATTAGGAGAACTTAGAACGCCGGATGGTTTGGCTGACTTGGGTGTGTCAAGTGGCATGGGGTTTTGGAAAGGCACGGAAAGATTGGCAAATTGATTATCCGCATTCACAAAAAGGGAGACAGGAGTGAATGAACCAACTATTATTAGAACATCTCTGTACTTAGCCTCTCAAGACGAGTCTATGCCAAGATGCTGCGAAAATACTGGAACCAAAGCTGAATGATACCCACTGCGGTTTTCGTCGCGGCCGTAGCACCACAGAACAAATTTCCACTCTCCAGCAAATTTTCGAGAAATCCTGGGAGAATGCCAAAGACTTCGTCGACCTCGGGAAAGTATATGGCCGGGTTCCTCGTGAAAAGCTTTGGGGGATGTTGCGGGCTTACGGTGTTGACAGGTGCCTCTTGCTGGCCGCCAAATAACTGTATATCTGCTCAGAAGATTGTGTCCATGTCGACGGAGTTAAATCACAACCGTTCAGCGTTGGTGTTGGACTCCGGTAATGGTGTGTGCTATCACCACTCCTCTATATATAGTCTATATATCAGGGTTCTGCAAACTACGGCCCGCGGGCCAAATCTGACCTGCGAAGCCATGTCATCCCTTCGAAAAACACATTTTGCCAACAATGAAAAAATAATATATTTACGAGAAATGTGCTGATCTAGTAGAATGTAACATGTTACGAAAGAATCACATTACGTCGGATGTCCGGCCCTCGAACTGTTGTGCAATAGCTTATGTGGTCCTCTCCCACAAAATGTGCAGAGGCCTGGTCTATATGAATGGATAGACCAGCTGTGTCCAACCCACTAATGGCTTACTGAGCCAAAAATTATGTCACTATCTTAACCGGGGCCGCACATTGAATGACATATTAATGAGGGCGGAACATTGAATGGCTTACTTTGATCTTAGCAAATTAATTTAGCGTAAGCTAATATACTGAAAGCATCCGAATCCAAACTGCAATGGTAACAGACGTGAGAAAGTGGCACTGAGACCACCTGCATCAGAAATATCAAATTCAAGATTATCAAAATAAGGGCTGGTTGTCAGTATTTAGGATAATTTTGCTACAGACAAAACCTAAAGTGCGCCTCGCAAAATCTTCGACTGGGCCACATGCGAGCCGCTGGGATAGACAGTCACAGACGTCTCGACGAGGATGCCACTGTTGGGAACTGCAGGATGAACCTTTGCGTTTTGCGGGTGAATTGGTGCTGCATGCGTGGATCTTCTCATCAGGGTCTTCAGCACACATTTGATCGGTTTTCTGCTGCGTGCGACCAAGCAGGAATGAAAATCAGCACTAAAATGATTGAGGTATTGTGTCTCTCAAGACGCCCAAGGCAGTGTATTCCGCTAGTGAGTGGAAATACACTACAGCAGGTGGAGACGTTCAAGTGCCTTGGGATGGTATTCACGAGTGATGGAAGTCGGAACAAAGAGATTGATACACGGATTGGTAGAGCAAACGCAGTTCTGCGTGAGCTTTATTTCTCCGTGGTCACAAAACGGGAGCTTTCAAAGACTACAAAGCTTTCAGTTTTTAAATCGGTCTTTGTTCCGATCCTCACCTGTGGTCATGAATCTTAGGTGACGACTGAAAGAATACTGTCAAAAGAACAAACCGCAGATATGGGATATTTGGGAAGAGTTTTCGGTGTGACACTTCGTGACAAAGAGCACAGGTCTGAAATCCGTAAAGCCCGGGACGTCAAGCCACTTCTCCGAATCGAGAGATCCCAGCTACTGTATGTTAGTTTGGCCATGTGTCCAGAATGTCCCAGGAAAGAACGGCGATATAAGTCCTTCGGGCTACAGTCTACACCCACAGGAAAGTGGCCAAGAGGTCGTCCAAGGACCCGGTGACGTGACTAAATCTCCGACCTTGCTTCGTCCCGTCTTGGTGTGGAGCCAGAAGAACTATCTGAGCAGGGCCGGCCTTAAATCAATGCAACCGATGCTGCTGCATTGGGCCCCGCGGCATGATATTTGGATAGGTTGTTCGTTTTTCCCAAATACTCCTTGCACTTGTCGAACGTTAGCACACGTGCTCAGTTCTCGGGTTAAGGCTTTCTATCTGCGCTCTACCATGGTCGTATAGCATGCCCGTAACCAGCTTGAGACTCTAGTGGGGGTGAAGTGCTTTGTCGTATAGCACGGTTGAGTGAACATGATGACGTCATAAAACCACTGCTCAGAGGGGCCCTGCGCCTAGGTCTTGCATTGGGCCCCGCACCTGCTAGGGCCGGCCCTGTATCTGAGATTGCTGTTGATCGCGGGGTATTTCGGGTCCTCCGAGGGCTGCTGCCCCTGGACTCTCCCCAAAGGTAAAGCGGGCACGAAAATGAGTGAATGAATGAGTATGTAGGTTACATTAAAACTTCCTATTTATGAAATTGTCCTGAGTTTGTTTGCCAAAAGTGAATGTCATATTCAAATAATTAAGCATATTTGGACGGAAATGTGCGTTTTTGTGAAAATCAGTTAAAAGTATCAGACATAGAAGGAAAAATTGTATTGGCACCCTATAACTCCACCACCACACCCATTTGAAAACCTTAAAAAAACACTGCATAACACCACTAGGAGACACAACCACCAGTGGCGTAACTAGGGGGGAAAGGAGGACATCTGTCCCCGGACGAAGCACTTTGGGGGCGCCAAATTGAGGTCGGAATGTTACGTACTAATTAGGAAATGTCAATGGACAGTAAGAACGACGATTTAGAAAATGTTGAATGCCAGCGGCTGCTAACCCGTTGCTAAATCTCATCAAGATCACCGTGGTTCGCAAAGCGAGCAATTTTGAACCTTAGTGGCGTTTCAAAGCGTAGTTTGTGTCTCCAGCTATCACCGTTCCCATGTGGTTTGACTGACGATGGCGTCACAATGCTTTCAGATAGCCAGGGTTGCGAACTTTCCGACGTCGCTCTCATGCTACATGTGCGTCACAATGGGCGGGAATACAGCGTTCGCAATGCATGCAGTGCGCTGTATTGCTCATGCTTTTAGAGCAGTGATGAAACTTAAAGTATGTTGTTACCAGGGGTGTGCAGAGGGGTTGAGAACGAGGCGACAGCCTCAGGCATCAGGCAGAGGGGCATCCAAACAGTGAAATTGCAAAAAGTACATTTTATTAAAATCTTGTATCCAGACCAGGGTTGCACAATTTTCTGTGAACGTTAGTAGCGTGCAGACGTTTTTAGTAGCGCACACATAAGCTTTTTCACACAGCATTCATATGCATAAGTATAAAAACTCAAAAAATGTTCGTGCACTCCAAGTTTTTGGTCGCGCGGCGCGAGTGAGCGGCCGCATTTTTGCAACCCTGAATTTGACGCTTCTTATTGGCTAAAAAAATTGCTGCATGGATCTGATGGTAACTTACTTGACGGGCATGCAAATGTATATGTTAAAGTGATATGAGAGAGATGAAACACTGCGATCGTTACCTTCATCTGTGTTTTTTTACTAAGCAACACCCCCAGCAATTTGTTTATACTGTAGTTCAGAAAAATAAAGGGCAGCCATGCATCAAGTTGCATGCTTGTGCAATTTCAGATACTATTTATAATAGAAACAACAGGCAACAACTTTATCTCCTGTCATCTACCTCACAAGTGCTATCTTCTTTTAGTGCGCCTATCTGATACGTATTTGCAGGAATGAATGCAATAACTAATTTCTCATTGAATACCCATGACTGGAAGAAATATTCTTATAAAAACAAGCCTCAGGCCCACAGAATAAGACATATTATTAAAAATTAACACATTGAAAACAAAAAATGCGGTTTGATTTATTTTTAATTCAATTTTTCGAAACTTGTTTTTTTGTTAAAACTAGTCTTTTACGTCTTTCAAATGCCTGTATTTTTCACATTCCTCAATACTAGAATTTGGTAGGGGTGTATACAATCAAGCGGTTTCCCCGGGCCTCACCAGACCTATCTACACGACCCTGGTTGTTACGACAACAGATCTGATGTTTAAGAAAAATTTTTTAGCTTTGATGGTTCGACAAACGTCATGTTGAAATGGATTTTATGTGGCTCTGAAGGTATTTATGATGATTTTTATTTGTTTGATGTTTAAATGAATGCTGACTACTTTCGCAAGATTAAAATTGTAATAGCGTTGAGCATATTAGTTATTGTGAACTTTTCAGTTACTGATAGATGTGCTTAATATGACTTTGACCTACAACCTCAGCATTTCCCTGGACATGATTGTCGAAATTCAGGTCACAAAATTGCTGACCTAGAACTTCTCACGGAGCCTCACTGGCCTTAGATATTTCCTAGGCTAATGGATGTGACACATTTAAATTATATCAGTTTTTTTAAAGAAATAATCAATAGATTTACAGCAAAAGCAAGAAAACTTGTCTTTGAGGTTAGATAATTACAAGTAAAGCATTTAATCGCAGCATTTCTTTCATTCTCTGTCAACTTTTCAGAGAGTTATGTCCAAGAAAATGCTTTAGGATTTTGCAATTTCATATTGTCTGGCAGTTTTGCATAAAATCATTTGCCCTCAGTTTTTCATATGCATTCTTCCGTCTGTCCTTTTCTTTCATGTATTCGTGAGTCTCCTTCAGCCAGTCCTTTATGGTGTTTTAGTACTCAGTGGGAGCTCATGCTCCAGAACCCCCTAGTCCCAACAGCTCGTATCAGCGTGATGGTAACCAGACATGACGAGGGAGGGGAACAAGCGGGTACGATGCATTCAGCATTTTCAAAAGGCTCAGACAAACCCTTGCCTTAGAAAACAAGGTGCAACTCTTGCCAATTTTATCCTAGGTTATCAGAATATTTTTGTGCCCAAAAAATTCTGTCATTAAAATTAATGCAGATTTTTGCAGGTGATCAGGGAACTTTGCCTAGTTTTTCCGTTTTATTTCACTTGTTGCTACAATTCGAATGTATTACCGCAATCTGGACTGTTGCAGCACAACGGTTTGAAAGCTCAATCGTAACCAAAATTTCTAAGTGGAGATAACTTCATGCAAAACGAAGATACTTAACTCTACGATCAACGATGGGTTATGATTTCCAAGATCCAAAGGTCCTGACGTCAATTCTGTGACGTCATAGTCACATGAAGTTTTCAGACGGGTCTGGAAACAACTACAACATATAATCTTCGCATCTATACTCCCATGAACCGGCTGGTGGGATCGCAAAAACTGACTTTGTCCCAGGGCGCAGGGAACCCTACATACGCCACTGACAGCCACAACAGAAAATTTCCCCCAATATAATCATGCATTACGGAAGAAAAAAAGTTCATTTCTTTTTGTGTAAAGTAACTGCATTTGCCAATAAGACACTTGGAGATTTTGTAAAAATGGCTCTGACTCGAGTCGAGTCATTCGGTACAAAACCTGACTCGAGTTGAGTCATCACACCATCGTTTCTTGTGATTCGAGTCAAATCGAGTCACATCGTTTTTTAACGTGACTCGTGTCACACTAAAAATAGTCGACTCATTGACTCGAGTCACGCCATCACTGGTTGAAAATCGGTGTGATAACAACATCTCGTTTTTTCCTTGTGTGAAGAAGCAATTGAATCGTTGCTCTGTTCCAGAAATGCTATCGTGCTCGATTAGCTTGGTTTCCGTTCAGTGACAGTTGGTGTTCGGGTGAAGGATCTCAGAAATGAAACATTCAACTTCACGCTAAGTTACCTACTGATTGATATCGACACGTTCATGCAGAGGCTGGCGAGCCCAGATAGTAACGTTGTGAGGGCGATTTTAGTGATATTATTTAGTGGTAGTGTTAAAAGTTATTTTTTCTTTTGGCCAAGCGAGCGAAATAATAAAACTTATACAGTATATTATACGAGAACGCCGTGCTTGTGAGATCCTGCAACACCGCCAATAACAAATAACCTGCAATATTTACAAAACGGTCCTTTTATAGTATCAGAATATATCAACCACGGGATTGCTGACACTGATATCTAAGTTGGCTGTTGAACGCGGCAGCCTTGGTCATGCTACATAGTTAGTTCTCTTAGTAACTCCCAAATTCCAGCGACGACAAGCTGATCATGGTCAACCAGCAAATGCGCGTTAAAGCTAAACTATTCAGTATGTTTTGTACCAGACGCGTTTTTGTAACGTGATCAAGTAAAGATGAGTCTGGTGCAAAGCGTAATGATTATATGTAAACTTTACGTACTCTTTAGATTTATAATATTGGTTCTTAACCTTGATGGATGTACTGAGCTCTGCAACTTTACCTGTGCATTTACTGAACGTATCTTATTTGGAAAAATAAAATGATGTCTTCAAAGCGCGGGTATATATTTTGTTAGCACACAAAACGAAGCATCCATCAGACCTCCGTCGAATCCTCGGGTTTCGTTCGGCTCAGCACAAGAACCACTGCTATAGAAAGTGTTGTAATACCAGGCGTTTACTGAAAGTTGTCGAAATTAATTGTGGCAGTAACCATGGGCGTCGGATGGAATTTTTCCAGGGCGGGGCACCAAGGGATTTTTCCAAAATTTTTCCAAGGGGGCCAAAAGTGGTGAAATTTGTTTTTTTCTCACTCGAAACAAAGAAAATAACCTTCTTGCTGAAATTTTCAAAATCCAAGGACGCCCATGGCAGTAACTGTATACAAATGGTCATCGAAAGCGCTGCTAGTCTGTTTTTGCTGGCGCATAAGTGTATATGTATCTACTAAGTAAGATTACAATCGAATCGATTCCTTGACGAAAGCATAACATTTTGTGTTTCAAATTTATTCCAAAATGCATGGACACAGCGTGTTTGAGATGATTGTAAGCAACTGTTTTCCAATGGTTTAACCTGAACCTCGTCACTCAACCAAAACTACGTCGCACTCCCACGTCCCAAAAAGTTTGCAGAAAGTTTTTCAAAAATAAATTTGTTCATAATTTCTTCTCTTTACTATAAAATATGCAATGTTTATCTGCTTAGCTTCAGAAGACACTTGTAAAAGGCTTTTGAACTCTTTTGCATAAAGTATTCAGTTGTAGTACCATGGGTAAATGCAAGGCGCCTGGGCACTGACAAACGCGAGATTGTCCAGCGTAGCGTCCTTCCACAGTTGGTTGGTCGGATTTTCAAGTTTTGCTTCGAAAGCTTTTTGTATCTGAACAATGCACTGTTTCAAACGGAAGCAGTTATTTTTCCCAATTTTTCTTGTGATAGCAATTTACTGGTTGATTGGTTATAATGAAAATAACGATTTTGGAAATTACACTGAATCGAAATTTGGTCTATTATACAGTAGAATCATTGCAGTGCGAATTTCTTTGATATACTGCAGGCAAGTAGAAAAACTGACATCTGGTTTAATAATCTGTTAGTGACTGCCGCGACTGCTGATTGAAGCAAGCTGGCTAGACACTGGACATACTAAGAATTGTATGATTTTGGCGGAACCGCCGGTACAAGGAAGGTAAGTATGGAAGAGATGTAATTACTGAAATTTGATAATTTGCTCATTTTTTCACATGTCTCATCCCATAAGCGTGTAAATGTATTTAGCCTATTCGATCGTACAGTGGTAATGCCTTACGTTTGAGTAAAGCTCATGTGTTAATATTTGCTGCTTTTTTCATGTACGAAACCAGTTTGTTTATTATATTTGTATGCGAATGCGTGGAGTTGCAGCGCAAATGGTGCGAAATAACTCCATACGATCGCCAGAAACCAAAGTTCTGTTCTTGCGAAGAGAAATTCGATGCTTGGCTTGTACTCGTTCAGCGCTCGAGGCAGATTATTGTGTCACGCACTGTCCTTGAACGCAGCATTGCTTTATTTTCATGAAAGTATAAATGAAAAAGTTGTTATGTCACAAGTTGGCAACAAACTGGCTCGTATTCACCATTGCTGCCACGGGTATTTGGTACCAATCCGCCTTTGCTACCGACTTACCATCAGCACCTGGGTGCTAACTTACTATCGGTGGCAAGTATATGCCACAGCGGTGTGGCACTTTGTGGCCAAACTTCTATCGGTGCCATGTTTTGTTGGAAACTTCCCCGTGGTGCGGTGGTCGCTGCTGATGCTGTCGCATAACAGTTCAGGAGATGATTCGGCGTTTTGTAAACTCGTTGTAAGGTTTTCAAAATTGTAATTTTATGTTGTGTGCTTCTGCCGTGTTGCCGAAAGTTATTAATCTACACCAGGGGTTCCCAACCTTTTTGTTACCATGTACCCCTTCAGCATTCCAACAAATGAGCATGTGCCCCTACAGCATTTCAACAGATAAGCATGTAGCCCTTCAAAATTTTGACAGATTAACATATGCCCCTAAATCTCCTTGTAACAAAATATTTTCTCGTGATTATTCATAAATATATTTAACAATAAACATATAATGACTTTTGAAAATAATATTAAGTGATATATGTATAAATATTTGAAAATAAACAACCTGTAAATATATTTATACCGC
>JGI24158J21664_10008720_pt1 | contig 13504 bp, 9 predicted proteins | sample Ectturendosymbi3_FD_21664 | JGI IMG/M metagenome (IMG submission 21664) | reverse complement strand
CTTGGATAAAAATAGCAAAACAGTCAATGCCGAAATACATGAATGCACTGCGATTGCACTGATTTGAAAATGATAAGAACGTTTTTGGATTTGGAGTTTGTGTTTGTTTGCATTTTCATTTTCACGGAGTGCTTGCACAAGAAAAACTATGCATTGAATTCCAAAATGACCTTGCTGAAAATGCACGCAAAGAAATATATAAATTATTGACAGACTAGCAAGCTCTCTAATATCGGTTTCAACTTGAAGTAAGAAGCAGATAGCTTCCATTTCGGTCATTCTTTGGCCTTTATCAGTGTTGCAAAAACTAGGTGAATGATACCGTCTTGCGTTATAAAACAATTTGAATGTAAACCTGAATGCAAGGCCAAGCCACGTGGAACGCATTAGCTTACATCTCTACTCGTTACTGGCGGATTTTGCGTCTACCTTACTCAGATTTGCACAGGTCGCATATGAGTAGCATTGATAAGTAGGGCTACCATAAGTCCTGTTTTTGGAGTGGACTACGTGTACACTTTTTCATGAGAAATGAAATAATCTCCGAGGACATTCAAAACTGTCAAAATGTGCTCCTTTTCACATTCTTATTTTACATAGCTATAATCAGCGACGTAGCTAAAGGTTTGAGCCAGGGTGGTAAACTTGGATATGTAGCAGACACAAAGTAATGGTCTGTACATGTTGAATGTTGATACGATTAAAAGAAACAATGTCAAAGAAATCAAACAACAAAGACAAGAAAAACCAGTCCAAAGGCTGTAACCAGTCAAGCATGAAAAACGTGACATGCAAACAATACTCTGAAAAATCTGACAAAGATGAAGAACATTCAAACAATGACGTTATGACAATATCACAGAAACAGACTGTGAATAAATGACGTTGACAAACGGCTAACATATGAAGTCAACAAACAATGAACCAATGACGTTGTGGTCAAAACTGAAGAAGCCACGAACGAATGATGTCATGGAAAAGTACTGAAAAATAGCCTAAAATGATGTCATCGAAAATCATGAAGCAATGAGCAATTAATCTTATGATGTAATGTTTTAGGAGGAACCAGTAAATGATTAATTAGGGATTTTTCCAGTAACAACAAACACCTATCAGGTGATTACATAACTATCATGTGACCTTACATAAAACAAACATGGCGTCGTTTCCTGGGCAACGGCAGGAAATGATAACCACGCCCCTTTAATCTGACTGGTTGAAGAAAAGTATAAATAGGGCTGATCTCACAGACCCAGGTCAGAGTGTTGCTAGCATCACCTGAAAGACTTGTTCTTTCCTGACGGCTCCGCCCTCCTCTGGTCTACGCCATGTTTGGTTTAACCTTTGAAGTAAAATTGAAGCTCTGCCTTGCAGACATCAAGCTCGAACGGATGTTTGTAAGTTCTGCTCACTTCACCTTTGTGTTCATTGGTAACGATGAGTAGATTGAGTCTTCACGAAGCTCTGCCTTGCAGCCTTGCTAAAGCTCGAACGGTTTGGTTGTGAGTGCTGATGTCTCCCTCGCGAAGTACGCCAGGCTTGACTTCAGCTTGAGTCTTCAGACAAAAAAACAATGTCAATGACTTGTTTATAGTCAACAAAATTGGCATTGACCGAGGGAACCTCTGTCACCCTGTGTGACAAAATTGGCATTGTCCGAGGGAACCTCTGTCACCCTATGTGACAAAATTGGCATTGTCCAAGGGAATCTCTGCTACCCGGTATAACAAAATTGGCGTTGTCTGAGATGATCTTTGTTACACTATGACACTCAGAAATGCGCAACAAAATTGGCCAGCCTAAATTTGATTATAAATAAGACAAACATATTGGCAAACACTGGATAGTGTTTTGATTTAAGAAGTTGCAATCGTGACAAAACAAAAGACGTGATAAGACATACGGAAATTAAACCTAAGTTCCTTCTTTGAATCCGCAAAACCCTAGTCACGATTAAACACATAACATACCGGTTCATCAGATATGTTTCTTCCCTTTCGGGAGTTACAACCTTAGTAAAAAGGTTCTGAGTTAGGTATCAAACAAAAAATAAACTTCAGGAGTGTAAGAACGGTTACTTGCTGAGTTACTTGTGTCTGTGATTCTGATTTGAAAGAGAGTTTGAACTATTTCATGTTTTGCATGAAGCGACGAGTTTTTACGTGCTAATTGTGCATATCTTCTATGATATAAAAATAACATAACTGCCTATTTTAAGTCTGCAACCTCTAACAGAATTAGCTAGTCATTCAGAAGCTTTAGGGAGATCAAGCGAGCTTTGACTCGTGAACATCGTCCTTGATACATCTATGACCCGAACCCATGCAGTGACTTTACGGATGTATCTAAATGAGGAAATTTTGGTTACAATAAAACCTAAATTTTCCTTTACACTACCAAAACCAAAGTGACCAAGGTGAGAGCCGAACCGAAAACCTCTGGCACAGCAGACTATAAACGTTTCCGCTACGCTACAACGTCGGTGCCGTATGAGTGATAAACTGAGCGTTTTATTGGAACCGCGCCATGCGAGGGGTATCCGTAGCCACTGTTATTGCGCAAACAAGGTTACATTGCGGCCCGGTACTGGTCCGGGGATTGGGGACCACTGCCCTAAAGCATGCTGCGCGCAAGTGTTTGACACTATTTTGGATATCCGNAGATANGAAAAAATAATATCTGAAGAATGAGACGAATTCCCGACCTGCTCAGAAGTAGAATGGTTCTTCTTGCACTAGGAAGTGACAACTCAAGTCCCAAGCTAGGACCCTAATAAATAGCTAAATGAAGATCACCTTTCCAAATGAAGCTTTTGCAGTTACATGTACATGGAAAGCATTATTGGTCATAGGCGGATCCAGCATTTTTTTAGGGAGGGGCTCAGGGACGAGTTCATCCGGATGTGTACTGATTGCATAGTGGTGAAGATCCATAAGTCCCGAGATCCTCGCTGAGAGTCCGTGGAGGTTTTCCCCCAAAATTTTGAAAACCATAACGAAACTTGAAAAGCGTTAAATACCAAGCAACCGAAGCCCTTGCCATCTCAAACATTGCACCAGAGCATCGCGATGCCTCATTTGGAGCCTCTGGCCTATATATAAGACAAAGAAAAAACACAAGACAAAAATAGGACAAAACTGTTTTGTAGGAAACAGCCCACAAAAATAAGGACAAATGTTAGAAATAAGGATGGTATGGCAGCCGTGCCCATAACTTTTTGATTGTGACTGGCCCAGCGGAACAAGGGATAACTTCACTTGGGAAATTCACTGCAGTATTACGCGGCGGTAGTGACGCCTTGCAAGTTCGTCCACGGCGAAGTCGAAATCTACGTTGACTTTTCTGTGTAGGCTATATGAAGAAAAGCTAGTCCGTTTAAACGTTCCTCTCGGATTTCGGTGGGAAGAAACGTTTTCAGGCGGCGCAAGGCCGAGAAACTTCGTTCAGCCTCACACGTTGTGACTGGCAGTGTAGCTACAATTTTAGGAGCCTTAAAATGTTAGGAAATACCTCTTCGTCACACTGGATCAGGGCTTGTGCCGGGCTGCTAGGTAGCTTCGGCTGGTCGCAGTTAGTGAACTTGATTGACGACATAAGGTACTGACAGTGACGGCAGATCTTCTTTGAACGCTCAACCAGGCTGTCAACGTGATGGCGCCAGTCATGAGTCTTCCTCATCACTGATGGGACAAAGCATAAGCCCAATGTAGCCTTTCTGGCATGTTCGTTGAACCTATTGGTCAAATCCACCAACAGGTGGTCCAGAAGTGGAATTGTAATGGTTTTGCAGCAGTATTCATCAGGTGTACCAGATCTGATATTTTCCCTGTATTTGAATTCTACACATGAGCGGGATCGTGGGAATATTGGTTCCAGCTTCTTCCGTCATTCTGCGTGCCTGTTTCATCCATCTTCCATGAAACTCCCCAACACGTTGACGTCTTGAACACTCATCCTGGTGTCTTCCGCCAGCCCTATCGCTCGGGTGATGTCGATTGAGCTTTCCTGCAGCATGGCCCTTGATATAGTTTAGGTCCTAAACTACATGCCGGCGACAGGCTTATTTAGAACAAACTAAGCTAGAGACCTCGCACGAATAAGGCGACAGTCTGATGGTGAAGTAGATGACACATATTACATTATGACTTCTCACAATTCCGTATATTCTGTGTTAACCATGCAGTTCCACAGCACTGCACATGTAAGACGAAATACCATTTTCCGTACACAATTGTGCCGACCCCACATGAACGAAAACAGCTCCACGAAAGTGAATACACTTCACATGAAAGCGAAATGATTCCAACCATGAATTTCATATTGACACAGAGACAAGTAGGCTGTTGATAGCCAACTAGTTTCGTCAAAATATTCTTACTACAAATCACATAAAAAATAAACCATCTGCCAACGGGTTGGTGACTACTGACTATTCCGTGTTTGTGGCAGCTTATGGACATTTTCTGATAGCGATGTAACCATAACAATGTTATGCAACTACTATTACGAATGTAGTGCCCATCTGCAGCGTGGATAGGGTGAGGACTATTCAATGCAGTATGCAGTTAAGAGCAAAGAAGTTTCGGCACCAGCTGCACCTAAAGTAGCATAGCAGCGCCGCACATAGGTATGTATGCATTGGCGTTTAGGGCGTGTACCTGGTAACAAGATGTAGTAGCAGGCGTAAAATTTATTTTGCAGAATATTCCCAAAAAAGTCGTTCATTTGAATATCCACATTGAATTTTCCTCTGACTGATCCTCAAAAGCTGATTTTTCAACCCTGCGTTGATTTATGACTGTCTTGTCATAAGCGAAACACGCACTAACTCTAAACCTAAAAATATTGACACAAATAGACAATGAGCAATATACTTCTCACACAGATCGCTGCACAGTCTACGTTAGAATTTTATATCATCACCTCAATGTAACTTAATCCTTTGGTTATCATGCCGCCTGTCAAATTCATCAACGAAATCATCTAAATTTATTTTTCAGCTCGTACCTTTCACTTGAAAATAGATCAATGTTACCCAATCTTTCACTAGTCATGGAATTTCTGGAAAATGTTTACACTAATTCCATTTTTGAAAAACCTCTCTCGCATGAAGCGCTGGTGACGGGAAGAGTTACAGCTACCAGTAGCAATCAAACGCAACTTTTCAAGTAGCTATAAATGAAAAAAATTGTTCGAGCGATATAGGCATTTTTGACTTCTTCCGAAGCAAATTCTTTGCCAAAGTTATTTCATATTTCAAATAATTTTAAACTAAAATGAATATGATTTACGACTTCTTTCAAGTGTTTTTCTGATAGAAATATTTGACCTCTGGGCAAAGAGCTGAAATATGCGAAAAAATTCCTTCTCAATCATTACAGAAAATCCGCACAAGATTTTATGAGGTTGCAGGACATGCATGTGGAGTATAAACTGTAGTCACGAACCACTTGCGTAAGATGTTTCGAAGTTGTATACACAAGCAGGGACCGAGTTTAATGGGGGACCGTGGGGACAACTTTTGGACAGGGGGGAACATATTATCTTTTGTTACCCCCAACATTTTGTGATAAAAAGCAATGTAGTTGTGCAAATTTCATAGTTACATTACTGTTGGAAACGTGTCCCCAGCATAAAACCAGGGAATAAATGAGAAAAATGAACATTATCACTGGATTATCTGTAGACACAGTATACAGATTTCCTATGTCAACTGAATTGTCACGATTGTTGAAAATTGTGTTGGTTAATTTGAATTACCGAATCGATGTGCGCAGAAACTTCGCTCAATCACGAATTCCTGCGCTGGTCTGTATCCCGCAATCAGAATACGGTTGCCACCAGGCGCGAAGCCAGGGGGGCAACGGGGCAATGCCACCCCCAATTCCAAAGTTTTCAAGTTAATAAAATATTTGAAGTATAAGCCAAAGAAATACTTCAGTGCAAATCAACCAAACTGCCTCAACGAACCTAACCTACTTCAGCTTTTAGTTGAATACACACTTGTATCTGACCTTTTCTAATCATAATCAATGACCGCGAGTAAAAGCAATTGGAGAAGCGCTTTTCGCAGCTCTTTTTGGCACACCAGCTTGCTGTACCCACCTAGTTGTTATGTAAGCTTCATTTCAGGACCATCGCAAATTCCTCTCTGATAACCGTGGATGTTACAACTTTCAAATATAACCTATCTTTGTTTCCAGTGTCAGCGTAGCCTTAAATCAAGATCGTAGATTTTTGTTTTTGCACAGTTTTAAAACACATGCGGGAATATGGCGGTGAGGTAAATTTTATATGTCTTGAAGTTCAAACTTTGGCGAAGAAGCGATTCAGTTTCAAAGTCTTTTTCATTGTGCCATATTCACTGTTTGGCAACAATAGCCTTTATTCTAGATATTTATTTGTAATCTTAGCGTTTTCATTAATGATTTCCTTTTACCTTGCCAACGAGCAAAAAATAAGTCTTTTCAAGATATTAGTCTCCGATCTGCGGTTCATAAGACCAGTGTTTTAACTTTTATCTGATGTTAATTGCCACCAGAGGCGAATTTTCATTTTCGGGGTCCTAGGCTATTTTCAATCGGGGGCCCCTCTTGAAGGTTTACTACGACTGATGTCATACAAATCAGTACTACGCGTGCTTGCTACATTCATTGAACAAGTTGTTACAATTCATAACCTTATTTTATTCTGAATTCCCTCGATATCGTGAACCAGAGCCGTGTCAGCCGTCCTTCATACCTCCCAATTGGGGGCCCATGCTGTAACAGGGGACCCAAATTCAGACCTTAACGCCCCCCAAAAAACTTTTACATCCCAAATTTAAATATGATACACTAGAAATCAGTGAAGTTTTTGTTAATCCGTATCCTTTCCTGTCCTGTAATTTATAGACGGAGCAGTACCTGCCACTGTTATTTGGAATAACATTGCCTGATCAGTGCCGGCGCCTTGGGCACTAGGCCAAAAGGGGCGCCAAAAAAGAGCCAAGAAATATACAACTGTGTGGTTCTGAAAGTGACGAACGTCCACCAAGTAAAAGTGAATGAACATGATGAAAGTGAATGGAACACACGTTCACGCAGTTTTTCAGGTTTGCTGTACGGGGTCAATATTTTTGTTACTAGTTTCAATTTCATATATTATTTATCCAATCAACTTTTGCAATGTACGAAAACTTCCTTCTTATCTCCGCAATAATGTACAATGTGATGATATGTGGAAGGATCTTCGTGTAGGACGGGTGGGCGCTTGAATGGATCTTGCCTAAGTAGGGTGCTTACAAGTCTATCAATAACGTGCTGTTGTCAGGCCAGCAAGGCATGCCCTCCTTACTTTATCAACTTCACTTCAATAATTTTAAAGTTACCATTTCTGTTATTTTCATTTCTTGATTTTCCTGGCTCTGCTGCTGTATCAGACTACCTTCATGTCGAAGCTTTCACTAAATCATGTTTCTACCATTAAGTGTAGTTAGGAACGCTGTTGAAACGACAGCATTATTGGCGTTAAGAGACTAGGCTATTTGACCAAGCAAATGTTGATGATAGGCCGCATCCCCTTTTTTAACCAAAGAGATTCTAGATGGAACTGAAGATTTCTAGTTACGGTTCTGTCGAAATTGTATCCGCAAATGGAACTAAAATAGTGAAATAAAATAACAAAATATTCGGATATTTCGTTGTGAAAGGATGTGCATCATTGTCAAAATATTTTTTTAGCAATCACCATCGGGGGCCCCTGTAAGCATTTCGGGGTGGCAGAGTTGGGCTACTACGGCACTGTCAGGAACAAAAACAGTCACAATGGAACTAACGAAAAAGGCAGCGGTGAAATTATTTGACAACACCCATTACATATTTATTGAGTACCTAACTGGCCTTGTGTAATCTGGAAAATGGATTCAGGCGTTTTGTTCCACACATTATACGTAACTGTAACCAATTCTCAACCCCAGAACAAGAGAATGCTCATCGTCATTCACTTCAATCCTTCGCGGTCATTCTTTTACAGAGATCTTTTGTTTGTGGCATAGTAAAAAACGTGCGTTGAAGCAAAACTGAACTACAATTATAATGCTTTCAGAAACGCTGGAAATTGTCCTTACTCTCAAAATTTTGGGGCCCCTCGAAATCGGGGGCCTAGGCTTAATCCTTTTTAGCCTAATGGTAAGTCCGCGCCTGATTGCCACCCTATCGTACAGCAAATTATTTGAAATCATTTAACTGCAAAGAGAAGAGTCGGCAGCAAAATCTAACGTAAGTAGCAACATGCTTTTTATTTTGCAAGTGCTGAGGAAATTGACACTGACATTACTTACAGATACTGAGATAACTTGCACAGGGGAGGATGTTAAAATTTAGGGGCAAGATCTTAGAAAGAGGCCCTAAAACATCGCCATTGCGAAAGGTAGGTGTGGGATTACGTGGATAAAAGAGTTAAATTTGTTTCACATTCCAATTTATGAACTAAATTCAAGAGCATAAGATACCTACGAAAGGAACAAAAATTTGTAAAATTTTGCAGCTACACAATTAGTTCAAAGCTGCCTCCTATGGTACATTTTCCCATAATTTTTGCTTTATTTTGAAAAACATATGACTTGCTTCAGAGATTCTTTGAATGTGGCTCTAGAATGGTGCATAACTTTTTTAACTAAACAATGGTGCAAAGCTCTCAAAGGGGACACGGTATCTCTGAAAAGGGAGGCCCGAGGCGATTGCCTGGTTATCGTTATCCTTTCCTAATATCCATCCCTGAGCTTGCAATCCGTCTTTTTAGCAAAGCGCATGTGACTAAAATGAAACTAAATTTGACTTTTTTTCCATTGGGGCTTCAAATTCCGCAGATGAGTTATTGTATTTTCAGGAAGTCCGTGATTTGTACAAATTTAATTACGTGCAGTGCTAAGATATCTTTACATGCAGCTGAGCGTGGTCAATAAGTTTTGTAATACTGGGGTTACGATTGTGTTTACAGTTTAATTCCATCTTATATTTCAATGAAGTCAGTTAAATTTAGCAAAGTCGCATCAAACAATTTAAACGAAGTAAGTTTAAAGTAGCTACAAAGGTTTTACCGAATAGGTTGAACATAGCCGAAAGATCTTACGGGTTATCAAAAATCCAAACATGTTTCAAATGCGTTGAAAGACTCTAGCGTTTACGGTTATCAACTACATACATGAATTAATCACTCAAAAATTAGATGACAACGGGATCCACATATATACGCGAAAGTGTTGTAGAAGACCTACTTTGGAAGTCAGTGCCTCAGAGCAAAGTCGCTGCTCGGCTTCGGTTGAACGTGCTGTGTTGGTGTACATCAGAAGCGTGTAAATACAGTATAACAAGCGCAATCGTAATGTCGGCCGCGATGACGTCTTGCTCAAGCGGATAATATTGGGCATTCGAGAGGTTTACTAGCGCTTTTGCAAGAAAGGTTTATGAGCAAATGGTGACATTGATCCAAAGTAGAAGCTTGGCACGTCACTATCAAAACTTTTAAAACTTGTCAATTCAATGAAACCAAACTTTTTATTTGTCGGCTTAAATCTGAACACAATTGTTCAGGAGAAAGCGCCAGAAACAGAACCGTGTGAAAGGCTGTTGCCCCCCCGCCAAAAAAAATCCAGATGGGGTTCTTTAACATCAACAAGCATTTAGGCAGCTGCGTGCTTTTTCGAGCCAGTTGCAAATTAACCCCCTGAACAACGCTATTTCAAAACTTAAACAAGCTAAACTAATAATTTTGAATCAGGAAGAAGTTCTTAACTAAATAACTTGCATTATTTAAACAAACTTAACCCATTTTTATTACACATTCAGCAAATAAGCAAGCGCATGCACCGCATTTGCTTAAAATTTCAAAATGTCACTTTGTACGTACCGCAACTTACTAATACAGTATACGTTGTGGGCCCCCTACGATTGGTCGGGGCCCCCCCGACCGGGGGGTACGGGGCTGCCTTGTCACGGCACTGGCCAGAAACATGCACGTTTCATGGATGATGCTTTAAAAAAACAAGACACATTAAAAATATTTCAATGTTAAAACTCGGTTGTTTTCCCCCGCCCTAATATAATTTCTGGCTACGCGCCTGGTTGCACTGCTAGTATTTACCAACAGTTTTTGTGGTTTGTTTTTAATTTGATCTATGTGGTAATTATTACTAGCAGCACATTTTATTTATCGGAACTGATCAAATTTGAATTGATTATCACAATTTTTTAGCATAACTGTGTCTATTTAAGCCCAACTCTCAGAATTAATGTGTTTTCATACTAAATGCAGTGCAAAGTGCTAGATATCTAGATATAGCACCATTGTATATTGTATGCTTGTATGCACTACTAGTTGCTATACCACCACGATGGGCGTATCCAGAGGGGGCATGGTCATCAAAATATAACAATTCCATAATGTGCCCGCCAATTTTACAAAAAGGTCGTACTACGGTTGAGTGAACGTGGTGACGTCATCGAAACGCAAACAACAGGGTTTGATCCCCTAAGGTTTTTTAGCAACCTCGGTTCATGAAAACGTTTCCAGTGGGTGGATGATTGTCATCACGGGAGAATCGCGCGCTACATTTGAACACTTGCGATTTTCGCAACACTTTAGAATGCAACTGTGCAACAGTGTATTTTTTTCATTCGGTGAAATGGATTGGGTAATTTAGAAAATTTTTCACACATCTTACCGATCTCCCGCGAATGTCCATACACGTAGGTGTACAGTTGTGTAATGTAAACCTTAATGCTCTCAACGGTTTCGCCTAATCGCTGGTGGCGGCAAAAGAATCGATGGCCTGCAAAAAAAGAGTGCAGCCACTTCTGTTTACTTTTTTATTTAAAATTCTTACGTGTGTTCCAGTTGATTGTTGGAAAGTGGTTAAGTTCGCTTATTTTTTAACGTAGAAGTTTCAAATTTAAGCAACTGATTATCGAATATGTGAAAAGTTCTTGGTCATTTAAACTTTTGATAATGACAGCATTGCAAATTGACCAACATTGCTCACGCAAAGCGGGAATGGCCGATGCTGCTTGACTCAGCAACCTTGTTTTCTGACTCAGCAACCTAGCGTGCATCGCTTTGATGACTTTGACCAAAACTTATTCTCGTTGCTCGTTCCCAGCAGCAAATTTCTTGAAGTACGTTTAAATTGAGGAATCTCGTCTGAATCAACGCCAAGTGTTTTTGTCCACCGGTCTACAGCTCTGCTTTATGACTTTGCGCATTAATTTTTTTACAGCTCGTGTACATCGTTCCTCTTCAGCTCCTGGTCACCTTAACACCCTACGCAGTGTATGCGATCTTTTCTGTAATTTCTGGTGGAGAAAATCTCCCTCACTACTGGGTCGCAATGAACAATGTAAGTTATGGTTTTTGCGTTACAGAGCGTGTTAGAACAGGAGTGTTAAAATATTCCAACAGCGAAACGTTTGCTCTCGTCCTGTACTTTAAAATAATTGCCAACACAAGTTTATCTTCCGTCAACATGGTGACTCATCAGTGCCAACCAAAAAAATTTGTTTTAATGACAAAATTTTAATATTAATTTAGTTGTTTTTGAGCAGACACGAAGTCCATAGTATAAGTACAGACACTCTGCATAACGCAGGTCGACAAAAACAGGAAAAAAATATTTTTTAGGCGCAAAATTTTTTTAGCATCAAATCGTTTTATTGGTAACGCTGATGAGCCACCATACATAAGGCATTGAAAAATGAAACACTTCAATTCCAGCGAGAACAGAGCCTTTCAACTGCGACGAAATGTTGTCATTACAGAAAATGTCTCTGAAACTTCCATCTTTAGGCATGTTGCACACAACAGAACTTGTCAATTTTTCTTGCAATGGTTCTATGGACAGACATGGTAAAAAAAATTCAAGAGTTTTTATCTCGGAATTGGAACACTTAAAACCATAATGGTTTTGTTTAGACTTCTTACCACAAAAAAACATCCCAAAAAACGTCGTAGTTGGATCATGGTAATGAATGAAATTTTCCCACATATTTAGGTTGCGCGCTTGTGAGGTAACTTAAAATCACTATATATCAACACACTGTTCTATGTTGAAAGGTTGTTGCAAGGAATATACTTCAAATGGCTGTGAAAATGTAAGTTTCAAGTAAAGAACTTTAAACATACGGCATTTTTCATGGCAAAAATTTAAATACAATGTATTCTGAATTTATAAAGTATTGAAAAACTCACCTGTTAATATTTACTGGCGCCCATTTACTGTGAGATGCTGTTTTGACAAATAGAAATCTTGAAAACATGATAGTTGGAACGTTTATTCAGTTGGGAATTTCGATTTGCTTCAAAGGATTGACGATTCTATGCCACATGGACGTCGAAAGGGGGAAAGCCTTCCCCCATGGATTTCTGAAATTGGTATTTTCCTCTTAGCTTTTTAGTAGTAAAACGTTTTTTCTCGTATTTTCGAGTCGGTAAAATGAAATTTCACCACAGTTGGCCCACCCTGGAAAAACGTGCTTTGGCCAACCGCTGTAAAAATCCACATATAGCCCCCTTGGAAAAAATCCTTCCGACGCCCATGCCATGGCACCATAGAATACTTAAAACATACCTTCCAATACACGACATAATTACAAGGTGCTCACGAGAAAAAAACATTTGTTTTACATACGAATTATGGAGTCGGATCGACGATTGTCTGTAATAACTGGAAATACACTGAGAAAATGGCAATGTACACCAGAACCACCTTCGACCGTGATCCATTATTTTACAACGAAATTTCGATCCCTTTGGACTGACATCTTTATTTTTCCAACCTTTTTACTGGCTACAATTTCATACCCACAATAGATGAAAACGATATGAGAGACAGAGTCACCGCTTAAGACAGAACAATTTAAGTGGTAAAGAAAAGAAAGATCGCCAGAGGGATATTCTGAAAAAGTGCTTAGGGTACAATTCAGACAATTCAGTACTGGTGTCGTGGAAAAGTGCATTTTGCAAAATTTAACAGCAATGTTGTTTCAACTGCGAGAAAATGGCAATCACGTTAGCTTCTGGTGAAGAAACAGCAACGTTTTAAGGAGTAGGTAATGTTTTATAAAACAGTATCATCTCATCAACTCTTACCAAAAGAAGGGAAAGACGATGATCCCATGAACCGAAGGTCCAGTGATATGCAGGAAAAAGTGATCATGGCCACAGGCGAGATGAACAAGGAACCAATCAGCAAATCTTTTAATGGGATTTGAATAAAGACAACGATTATAATAAAATATTAGGACTGAGGATGCGTAGTCTTATGTAAAGTTGACTTTCCATTAGAAATTCGCAGATTGAATTCTTGTTTATCTCTATTGTGGACATAAGTTATCTGAATACAGAAATGCGCAAGTTTGAATCATCGCAAAGATAAAAATAGAGCTCAGTCTGCTGATCTTTGAAAAGTTTACAGCAAACCTAGAGTTTTTAAATTATCATGACCACCGGCGTGCGTGATAGTTATTTAAAC
>JGI24158J21664_10008719_pt1 | contig 13505 bp, 9 predicted proteins | sample Ectturendosymbi3_FD_21664 | JGI IMG/M metagenome (IMG submission 21664) | reverse complement strand
GGACTCATTAAGATAAGCGGTTTTCGATCGAACCTCCGGGTACTTACAGTTTTCCGCGGAACGTGTTGGAACTATTCGTTACGCGACGTAAAAATGCGATGTTTTTTTCCCAGAAGTCTATCTGTGCCCGACAATGCGGAATTTTCATGCCGCCGTATTCGAGCATTTCGTCAAATATACTTAATGTAGATCTTACGCAGAACGGCGTATAGGGTGGCAGAAGCAAATGACCGGAACCAGGATATCTTTCTACAGTGTAGTCTGGATGCCGTGCAAAAGAAAGCAGCTTTTCTGTGCAATTGGCGAAATGCTCTGCTGGAACGTTGCCGTCGTTCAAGCCGGCCACGTACATTACTGAGACGTCGTGCCGATTGTAAAAAGGAAACACAGGACAATCAGACGGACCAGTATCGTCGTCGTAATGGATCGGAAATTTGTACCTTGATCCGGCGTCAATCGATTGAGTGATTTCCATTTCACTGGTCTCCGGCGAAGGCCAAACTTTTTCGCCGTACTGGTGAGAGTTGTGCGCAGGCATGGGAGGACCATTTATTGCAACGACTCCGCACATTCCTGACATGCAGCCAGCCATGCACAAACCAATCTGCGCACCTTTGCATTGCCCGACAATCGCGATTCCACTAGTACTGTCAACTGACCGGTGCCTCTGCAGATAGCGGAGAGCTGATTCAAACTTTTCCATTCTTATATGCCATTCATAGTCAGCGAAGCCGAAATACTCCACGTTTAGAACGGCAAAGCCATGCGACGATAATAAAGACGCTTTGGATTCTTGAGGATTGCCCAAGACACCAAGCATATTGATCACACCTGAATAAAAACAACTAAAAAGAATACGTGCAGATTAAGCTGTGCATATCAGCATCACAGCTACACTAATGTATGAGTAACCGCTGATAAGGTAAGTTGTGACGTTCAGTATATTGTATCTCAACAAACAAATTATAAAGCCAAGGCGGCCTTTAGCCAGGTTTTAGAATTTGGGGGAGAAAAATACATTTTAGGGTGACAAGATTTATTATTATATGTGTTAATAGAAAATTTTATGGGCGCAACAAAATTTGGGGAAGGCACTGCCCTCGAATGCCCCCCGTGGCTACGCGCCTGGATCCAAGTAATAAAAACTTCTCTCTGCGATACTTGGTTGTCTCATTGCCAACTTAAGTACAGAAAATAACATGGATGCAAGACAATGCCGCCCAAAGTTGGAATACCAACGCCAGGTAGACACTGTTTTCACAATAATTTTTAGTTTTATTTGTTATCTTTTATCACTGCGCTAATAGTGTTTCATTGCACAAAGAAATCAAACACAATCTCCAGGTTACTAACTGTTGTAGTCATAAGCCTTTTCTAAGTTGAATCGTTCAATAAAAAGTACCTAACGAATTCTATTTTATGTGATCAACTAACCAAAACTTTCAGGTTGTATCTATCAACACGTCTCGTCAACATCATAACCCTTCACCGTAATTATCCATCCCCAAAAATATTGTCTGCAAGATGCTTGTCCTTTCAGAGCAATATGTTTTGAACCGATGGTTCGGAAATATCATTTTTCACCGCATGGCACTACAGGCTTTGTTTCGTTTAACGTTACGGTTTTTCCCAACACGACTTTACGCTGCCACGAAAAACGTAACACGCGACGAAAATGCAAATGGCGTTACACGAGATATGATTTAAAACTGCTCCAATGGCAAGCAAAATAGGTTACAACTTTCAACAGCAAAGTTCTCGCAGGTGGATGTCAAACGCCACACAAAATGAACATTAAATGCTAAGTGCTTCTCTCTCTGTGAGATATTTTCTTTAACCAACTGTACAGAAGCACATGTGCAGTTGTGCACATAATGTGTTCTTTGCGTTACTTGTCTGTTGTGAGCTATATCTTCGTAGGAACACAGTCTACGCAGGTTTGTTTAAAATTTGCATTTACTACTTCTGGGAGTTTGCCAAACTCGAGTTCTAAAGACAAACAAAGCCAACAGCAACCAAAGTGAAGTAGAGCTTTCGAGGAATCTGCCTGCCATGCTTAGCTTCATAACTCTGCGGTGATGCTGACTGCAGGGATCCACATTTCAGTGACAATTTACCACAAGGGCGAAGTAGCTAAATTTACCCGCAACGTGTTTTGTTAGGAAATCGATTTCGCGTCGATTATGCATTTTCAATCCTGTAAATTACAACACAAGCTTGTGGGTGAAATGGTGAAACACATTGAAGCAACACTTAAAAAAATCACATCAGCTGCAGTTTCGAACACACGCTAAAACTTTTAGAATTAGAGAAATTGCTAAAAATGTAGTTTAAAACATACGCTATGATTTATGACCAGTGAAGGATCCAGACCAGTTGTATGGCCTGCAGGGGCGGATTCAGACAGTACGTTTAGGGGGGCCGATTTCAGTAAAATTTGGTAGTCATGTATCATTACGGGTTGCAAAAGAGATGACTGCAAGAGATATGAAGTATACTTCACAACGTTGCTGTGACAAAGCAATTGACGGCAAAATGGCCTTATATCGCGAATGCTGTTTTCCGAATTGTACAAAATCATGGTGAATAAAGTTAATTTCGTAGGTTTTAGGGGGGCCGATCGCCCCAATCGCCCCCACCTGGATGCGACCCTGTTGGCGTGGCCAGTCAAACAAGGGGGCGACAAAAAGGTCTTCACTTGTTTAAATACCAAAGGTTATCTGCGACAACTATCTTCTGCTAAAATTTGTGTGATACAACTGGAATTAGAATAATATAACTAAATAAGTTACTCATTTTTCTGTCAGTTGCAGATTTCACTAACCACGCCAAATTTGTTTTTTCGTGGCCGACGCGAGCTGCCTACGGGTTTGTAATTGCAACGAAAGGATCAAAACCACATAGCCATCAGTCACTCTTGCCAGGCACGTAGCCAGGTGGGGGCGAAAGGCGCAGTCAATCCAGTGGCGTGCAGACGGAGGGCAAATGGGGCGACGGCCCCGGGCATCCAAGGCAGGGGGGCATCCAAAGGGTGAAATTGCAAAAATTTAAATGCTGCAACTAGATGATATTTCTTATCGTAAGGCTACTAACACATGTATGTTGGCCCACGCGTGCCACTCTAAAAGAATTTTGTTTCTGGCATTTTTTTTGAAAAAAAACAAAAAACAAAAAACGTTTCAAAAACAATTTTATTTTCGTTTCGAAAACACTTTCGTTTCGCAAATGCTTTCTGAATAAAAACATTTTCATTTAAAAAAACTTTATTTTCGTTTCGGAAACACTTTCACTGTTGTTTGCAAATCAAAATCGTTTCATTTCAAAAATGAACACAGTTTTACTTTCGTTTGAAAACACTTTCGTTTCGCAAATGTTTTCTAAATAAAAACATTTTCGTTTCAAAAAAATTGTATTTTTGTTTCGGAAACACTTTCACTTTTGCTTCGGAAACACTTCGTAAAATAAATCGAACAAAATCGCATCAGTTTTTTCGTCGTCGACCGTGCGTGCCACTCTCCGTTGAGGGCCAGTGTTTCCACTTGAGAAGGCTTGCTTTGCAGATTCTCCGATGTCGATGTTTGGCTCAGTAGTTCGCGATCGTATTACGCATACGTGTAACAGTGCCGGATTAACCATTGGGCAAACCGGTCAAATCCCCCGGGGCCTCGCGCTTGGATAGTGAAACACTCCTTTACTGGTTTTTCATAGTTTTAGGCTGTTCACCATGCGTCACAATTGTAGAGCCTTTTGAATACTGCGTTTAATATAGCCCAGGGGTCGGGAACCTGTGGCTCGCGAGCCACATGTGGCTCTTTTGATGACAGCATCTGGCTCGCTTGATATTTTCTTAACACGATTATTACGAATGAAGCTTTTCTGTAATTTTCCATCTACCAGACTACAAAACCATCAGCAACACCATGCAGCACCAGAAGTCGCATTAACAGTAAGAAGCATGTTATTAAAGAGAAAAGTCAGGCATTCACCAGGTTTAATTGTTGGTTTTGCTTAAAAATGCACATGTTAGTTAGTAAGTTAGTTGCATTAAGGTGTTAAAAATATATGGCTCTCACGGAAATACATTTAAAAATATGTAGGTTTCATGGCTCCCTTAGCCAAAAAGGTTACCGACCCCTGGTATAGCCTATAGCTCAGGGAAGCTGAAAAGTTTGGCATTTATCGTTTTTGAGTGACTTAAAAGAATTGAACCAAACAGCACCACGCTTTTTATAACCTAAGAATTAGATAGAAATCAGTGCATCCATGAACGTACGCAAAAATTTTTCTAGGGTGGCGGAAACGTCCAAATTTTGCTTATCCTTTACAGGTTGCTGACGATGCAACGCAAATGGACGTTCACAAAATGCTTTAGCCTTTCTAACCAATTGGTCTGTGCTCATTGAACCCCAATTCTCAATCTTTTGTCTGAAATGTTTTCTACACTTCGGTTGTCAGAAATGCTTTCCTTTTCATAAACTGCCTAATATCCATTTTTTGAGCACTTTCTACAAATAAGTCATAATTTAAGAATAATCAAGGGCCAGAACAACATGAGCGGTAAAAAGACACTCTTACACATTTGGAGGTCATCAAAACTGGAGCAGTTAGGCTATCCTTCAATTTTTCAGCTATGAAATTTCTGCCTAAATTGCCAAAAAGGTTGACATTGGCAGCACATACTGCAACTTTGACAAATGATCTCCAATAAAATTCTTTAGGCTATCTAAAATCACGAATCAGTTTTTAACTTTTCAACCAAGGCTACAGGTCAGCATATTACAGTACTGACTGACTGCATCACAACCAATCCCCATGCGCACAGTCCATCCGCTTCTCTTGGCCAAAAAGATACCATTCACCTACTCTAAGCCACAGGTTATACGTCTTATGTCACAAATCTCTCAAAGACATTTCCCCAAATATAGGTCATCACAACAAGGAAAAACTTGGACTAGTCTACACGTCTGCTTCTCACTCGTCACAGCCGACTAACAACAACCGTCAAGGTCAGGCGTACGCGCAATACGATCGCGAGCTACTGGAACCAGACATCATCGTAGGAGAATCTGCAAATCAAGTCTTCTCAAGTGGAAACACTGGCCCTCAATGGAGGGTGGCACGCACGGTCCACGACGAAAAAACTGATGCGATTTTTTTCGATTTGGTTTACGAAGTGTTTCCGAAACAAAAATAAATTTTTCGAAACAAAAAATGTGTTTATTTAGAAAACATTGGCAAAAAAACAGTTTTTTCGAAATTAAAGCAATTTCTTTTGTTTTTGAAACGTATTTTCTGTTTTTTTTCAAAAAAATGCCAGAAACAAAATTTTTTTAGGGTGGCACACATGGGCCACCATGCACATGCTGCATGGATTTAATTTTTCGAAACTTGTTTTTTGTCAACACCAGCTTTACGTATTCAAATGCCAGTAATTCTCACAATCTTTAAAATACCTAGCGAGGACCTATGCTCTAGGTGTGCGTCGCACACCCAGTCCAATTGGTAGCGAGGTGACCTTTTCTAGATCGTGCGATCAAGGAAAACTCACAAAAAAGGATTGAAAGATGAATACGGACGTGTAATTGATTTCTGAGCCAATTTCAAAACTGTCCTATTTCAACTTCCTTGATTTAGTTGAATTTTTGATGCATCACTAGTTTCCCGTTTCGTTTTTTGATGTGGGAATCCTGGGTGTGCGGTAATATAGCGGCACACCTGTGCTTGCAACATGTGCCAGAGATGAGCACGGATCAGGACTGGATCAGGACTGAAGCCTATTTTAGCAGGATCAGGACTGGATAGAACTGCAATTTTTTTGAAAACTGGCGGATCAGGACTGGATCGGACTCAGAACATTTTTGTTGTTTTAGTGTGATTATTCTGAAAATATTAATAATTTTAGTTGTGATCCGACTTCACAGGTTTGCTAAATGGCAGTGCATATTTTGCCATCAAATGCAAAACTCTACTGGGACTATTTTGCAATTCGAATTGTATCCGCCTTTGTTCATTTATAACGTTGAGGTCTAGTAGCAACGTGAACATAGTTGAGTGGTAAATGTCAATGCCTGCTGTGGGATTGTTCGTTGGTTTTGCTCTCATCATTTCCTTTGGCTTAGCTTGTAGAGGTTACACCACTGATAGAAATGCTTTCAATGTACTTTTTCAAAACGTTCAGGGTTTACGTTTGGGTGTATGTTTAAGTTTCGGTTTAGGGTTTACCTTAAGGGTTTAGGTTTACAGATTACGTTTCGGGTTTAGGTTTTGGTTTAGGTTTTGGGTTTAGGTTTTGGATACAGGTTTTGGATACAGGTTTTGGATTTAGGTTTTGGGTTTAGGTTTTGGGTCTATGTTTTGGGTTTAGGTTTTGGGTTTAGGTTTGGGTTTAGGGTCATGTAACAAAGACCTTACGCTAATCCAAGTGTATCGTCCTTGTCACTTGACCAATCCAAGCAATCGGATTCTGCTAACGGCAAAATGACTCCAGCAGTGCTTTTCCCTCTGAAGCCTAATAGACACTTCCTTGTTAAATTTAGGAAACGCCAAAAGGCTGTGTCTATTTTGCCTCATTATGCAAAAGCACTGCTGCAACTATTTTGCCTTCAACCAATCGTATTGGCCTAAAGGCAATAGCTCCAGTAGTTGTTTTGCCTCATGAGGCAAAATATAAATACATGATTTTACACTGGCAGATCAGGACTGGATCGGACTGATGATTTTCAAAAATTTTGCGGACCAGTCTGGATCGGATTCAATTTTATTGGATCAGGACTGGACTCGGACTAAAAAATTCCACAGTCCGCTCATCTCTGATATGTTCATCATTTCGAGCTTCGTCATTAATTGGCAGTTCAAGCGGATTGATCATGAAGGCTCACATAAGCCCGTATCTGTTCTCCCCCCCTCCCGAGTATTTGTGCATATAATAGCCACATCGTAAAAAACGAAACTTTTCTTGAGTACGTTATGCGCATTTTTGATTCTTGTGTAGTTTAGCAAGTTTCAAACTGTGAGCCCTGGGTGTCCGCTATCCCAGCCGTATACCTTCTCTGCTCGACTGCTATTCGACGAGGCATTCACGCAGCCAGATGTTTTTGCAGTTGTGAACTGCCCTGACGTAGCGTTGAGTATGCTCTATACTCCCCTGTTTTAACGCGTTGCCGGATATTTTTGCAGTTATGAACTGCTCTGTCTAAGCGTTGAGTGCAGCGTTGCCAACTCTTCTTACAACAGATACACCAAATCTAGTCTAAATATATAACAAATATATACCAAATTTATCTGCAACAAAAAACTTAAAATGCAATGCTGCTTTTTCGAATGTTAGCCTATTTTACTACTTAACTTAGGACAGTGGTTCTCAACCGGGGGGCACGCCTCCCCAGGAGAGCGTCAATAAATTTTCAGGGGTGCACGAGTCCTTACGCGTTCTACAACCTGGAAAGTTTTTGAACGTCTTTTACGACTTGCTTAAAGTTAGGAGGCTTGAAACAAAGAACAATTACTTAATGGAGGCGTGATAGAGAAAGGGTTAAGAACCGCTGACTTAGATGATCAAGAATTGGTCATTGAAGTTAAAGCTGCAAGCTCAATTTCTACTTACGAGTTCCTTCAGCAGTGTCAGATTTATAACCACTGGAATATTCAACCTTCCAACACCTCCAACTGCATTTTCATTTGTTTGGTGATCACCGTATTACAATGCTGTATAATAGTTTAGAGCTGCTTAGCAGTTTGAAATTTTCTATTTGTGCAGATACCAGAAAGGACACACAGCACCAGCAGAATCCTGCTTTGCAAGTCATGCAAATTCTATCAGCCACTCTTCTCTAAACCTTCTGCCACTCTCATACGCAGTTTACCAACTTTTTGGATGCCATTGACTGACTAAAAGCGCATACCTAGAGATAAGTTCATTTTTTGCAGAACTTCTCAGCTCTCTTCAAGTCTTGATCTCCGCTTATCCAAAGTAAAATTGGCCCTCCAACAAAAATATACCAAAATTTTCATAGCCAAATGAAAAATTTATATGTCAAACACTTTGAAAATATACTAAAATTTTTCAAATTAGCCACTTGGCAAAAAGTGGCGGTGCTAAGGGGGGCCTGGATGGGTCATGGACCTCCCAGATTTTTGGCTGATCCCTGCTTGGACCCCCAGTTTTGTACTTAATTTCACGTTCAAGTTCTTTTGATTGACATATACAGCAGATAATTTTCAGCCAGCAAAATTTTAAACGATTTGAAGACTTTTTGGCGACGGTTTTGACGATATTCACAAGCCTATGTTGGGTTTGATAGGGTTAAACATAGCAAACCAATCTTCATTACAACGGAAAATCACCATGCAGGAGAGACATTTATGTTGCCCCCCTACTTTTTCCTTGGCCCAGCAGAGGCCCCCCAGTTTTTTCATTCTGGAATCGTCACTGTTGGCAATACTGGTTGAGTGCTGTCTTTTGCTGAGGTCTCCTAACGTGGAGCACTGATGGTTTATGTTCAATACAGTGACACATTGTACAACAATGAGTAAGGAGAGTGCGTGTAGAGTAATATATACATGTTGGGTCAAGAATCTTCACTAAAACCTTGGTTTGCAAACGTGAATATGACTTCATGTTGTGGCGTCACAAACAGCGTATATCCAGTAACAATGATCAACATACGCCGCTGCTCAATACTTGAATTTGGTAGGGGGGCATACAATCAAGCAGTCGCCCCGGGCATCACCAGACCTCTGCACGCCACTGAGTCAACCCTAAATTTTAGTCTGCAAATATTGAACTGCTGAGAAAAAAATGTCATGGCCGCGTAAAACCATTATTCATTACACCAAGCTGTAGATAGCTAGTATCTCCCCAAAATTTCTACGTAAAAGCCATAGGCGTGCAGGGCGGGAGCAGATTCGGGAAAGACTCAAAAAAATTGGCGGAGTGAGGTATTGCACAATTGCGTTGTTAGGTCATGGTTCTTTGAGCTAATGGAGCACGTTCAATGCATTTTTGCCAGATAGTGGAAAGTTGTTTGCTAACGTACGTCTATCTATAGCTAATTACGCGGTGCATTATGGTTCAGTCACGGGCTTAGTTCCGTCAAGAAACTCTTCGACTTACCTTTATGTTGCAAAACTTCGATGCAGACATACTACGGACTCATGGACTGCACTGGCAACAGTCCTGAAACTGGTTTTTCGTTTTGGAGGCTTCTACATCTCGCGTCAGTTATAAGTAGGCCAACCAAAAGTCAATAAAGTCAAAATTTTTCTGCCTTGTTTAAAGCTTGTGAAACGTCCACAAACCAAATTTCATGCTAATATCATGAGTGACTTCCAAGTTATTAGGTCAAAGAAAAGTCAAAATTTATCATTAGGTCAAAATTTGTCTTTGGGTCAAACTTTTCTTGCAGCACAGTTTTTTTTTCTTTATTGATATTCTATTGAAACTACAACAACAGATATTGATATGCTTTTGCAAGTTTTGTTGCAATTCTGTAATAGCAATGGGTTTGCTGCGATTTCTGACGTAATAATGTTGTTTTGTCCACCACTGAACTATTGAATATTATGAAGGATAGGCGTGGTAAGGCAAGAAACTTACGGTACTTGGTTTGGTAAATGCTCAATCCATTATTATGCATATATTGTTTCAACTTTATGATGTTCTCGGGTTTGACTCTACTGTAGTTATTAATGTACTTATCAATATATCATCCCCAAAGTTAAACAACCAAGTTTTCTTTCAAAACATACAGTGCATGAATATGCTTCTGGGTTAACCTCAACACCTATGTAAACGCGGAAAATTAATAGGTCAATATAAAGTCAAAATTTGTAAATTATAAAGTCATAATTTTAAATTTTTAGGTCAAAAAATTGGTTACCCTAGTTATGTCTTCCATATTGCATTCTTACTTTCGCTACTGCCTTTCCTTTCGAGGCTGTCATCAGACATAAAAGAAATGAACTTGTAAAGAAAACAGACCGATTTTGTACAGCCAGCGGCAGGGCTGATTGATTTAACACTAGAAGCCCGGTGCCGTCATTTTCGACCGTTTTTGAACTTTAGTGTTTCGTATTTTCGTTAATGTTGCTATTTGCTTTGTCATACTCCTTGACTTTTCCTAACTTATGATAAAGTTTTTCCAGCTATTAGAATGTTTTTATTAGAGCTTTTGGAAACAGTATTTCACACATCTACCTAGAAACCCTGACTGAGCGGTCAAAAATGACCTGCGTACAGGGCCGGATTTACCTATAGGCTATGTAGGCTTAAGCCGAGGGCCTCAAGATCCAAGGGGGCCTCCAACAAACTGTGGTACGCATAGAGTAAATGGTCGGTATATGATCATTTATATTAAACTTCGTCAAAAATTTATGTCTTAATTATTATTCACGAAATTTAGTTTTATTCAACTTTCGTGGTGATAACGTCAGTCTTCCAACGAGTTTCCATGAATCTCAATATGACGGTTGGCCAAGCCGCATGCCAACTATTGTGTCGATACATTCAAAGCACGCTGGCTGCGTCTTGCGTTTGCTGAATCGTACCGATTGTTACGTGTGACTCTATCAAAAGATCTTGTGGCAGTTCATGTTTGAAATGCACCTGATCAGTGGCATACCTGACGGGTGGCAGGGGTGCAAACCCCCTGCCAAGCTAAATATAAAAACCGGGCCCCTACCTAACTTGTATTTTGGTATTTACTATTCTTTTGGTTTCAGTAGATTGTTGTTTTTTTTGCGTTTTTCGGAGTGTTTTCAAATTTGTGAAAGCCAAATTTGTGAAATTTGGCGTCAAAAAAGCCAATCTGGCATCCCTGCTAATAAAAGTGCACCTAGAGAAGGCGGTTGTCAGATGCTGTGTTTTTCAACATAGTCGACTGTAGTGCATAAATGCTTACATCATTTACTGTCTATCAACGAAATTGAAACTGTTAAGGCCAAGGGGACAGTTTCTACTTGAGCTTGTGAAAGAGCTTTGCAAGCGAAAAGATGTAGTGGGCTGTGTAACGTCCTACCCACGTTAGTGGCCCAAGGCATCCATCACTACATTGACTGCAATCAGTGTTGAAATACACCTAAGCTGGGAAAAGAAAAAATCATCAGTTTGTGTCACGTAAAAATAAATCTAGCTTCTGCTAAAATTGCAAGAAGGTCTGTTGGGGAAAACACGCATTCGGTAAAGCAACTATTGTGGCATGCAAAAATTGAGTTGACTGAGTTCTGACAAAATGTTTTAATGATAATTCTCGTTTTCTGTGTAGGCTACTTTTTCACCTGCTGGTTTTCACCTTACAAAAACATTCAATCAAGTATGATTGACTGGCTTGTTTCAACGCAACATTCGAAGTAATTTGAAAGAAAACGTTCATAAACGGTTTTACAAATGAAAGGTCCAAAATGAACGCATTCGTCCTTGTAGGTAGAGAAATTTTTCAGGGCTTCTAGTGTTAAATCATTTTTTTAAACCAATGGTTGAAATATTGATTAAATTCAAGCAATAAAAGTTAAAAAAATCAAACAAAAAATGAGTTTTGAAGCTTTGTGTGATTTCTATGACACATTTATTTAGCATTCTAATAGATTTTAACTTATATTAGTATAGAAGGCAAAGAGCTCTCATGACAAACACAAGTTAAAAGCTACAATTTTATCATTGCTTCTGTGAGGTTACAGATTATATGTNAACTAACTGCAAAAATGACATGTGGGCTGAAATCACCAACCTTGCAGACTCNGAAGCCAGAACAGTTTGAATACCACAAGTTTGACTAGCATAAATGTGTAGACAAGCATAAATCTATCTTTTTCGGTCANAGACCGAATTTTTTTACATGACCTTTTACTTCTTTTGAGCCAGTTCNTTTAACCACTGCTTGATCGTACTATATTTCGGGGCAGGTGTTGAGCAGCTATTTGATTGTCTCATCGTCCAGAAACGACAGGCCGTGCACTCCATGAGGAGGTCGATGGATTGGACATTGGAGCACAACAAGGTCGACGGTTTGTTCCTCTGCGTCACACTCACAGGCCGCAGAGGAGACCATACCCCATTTGTACAAGCAGGAGCGGAAACGCCCAACACCGATGCGGAAGCGGTTAAGCCGGACCCAGGCTTTTCTTGGGAGGGTCATTCCGGGTGGGCGGGTGCCTGTGACAGGGATGAAAATGCGGAGTCTTGTGGGGCTGTCCGCCCACTCCGCATTCATTGGTGATGCGCCTAGTGCGCTGGACGTGTGTTGTCAGATGAACTGATGAGTTGTTGTGTTGCGGATTAAAATAGATGTGTCGATTTGAGTCGCGGTGCATCTGCACTCGATGGACAGGTGAGCGCTGAGTAGAGCAGGTGTCCAGGCTCCATGGCACGGCGTGCTAGAGACAGTGTGACTCATTTGCGACGAAGCTCAGCAGGTTGGATGCCTGCGAGCATTGCAAGGTTGGCCGCTGGTGTAGGGCGCAGGCATCCGGTCAGAATTCGCAAGACGTCGTTGGTGGGGGAGTCGATGAGGCGGGTATGAGCACTGCGGCACCAGACAGGAGCGCAGTACTCTGCTGTTGAATGCACAAGGTTAAGGTGACTTTTCACAGAGTTGCTCCAGCACCCTAACCGGAATCAGCAAGCCACCTCAGGAGCGCGACGCGTGATGTCAGCTTTTTGCGAAGTGACTTAAGGTGTCAGCGATACGTGAGCGACCTGTCCAACGTTACTCCGAGGTATTTGGGTTCGGGTTTGACTTTCAGCTCACGTTTAGCTTCCTTGTTGTTAAGGTGGAAGGCTGCCGACACCGTTTTTGTAGTGCTGAGTTTTAGCTCCCAAGTCTGAAGGTATTCACTTACAGTTGCCATGTCCTTGGTCAGCATTCCTTCCACTGCCTGCCAGTCTCCTTCAGCATGCATGATTGCTGGATCGTCAGCATATGCATACTTTCTGGAGACAGTGTTTCGCAAGTCAGAGATGAAGATGAAGAGAAGGGGTGCGAGGACAGATCCCTGTGGGCATGGGCGCAATTTGGTGGGGGACACGGGGGACGTGCCCCCCACTTTTTCAAGTGGGAGGGATATAATATGCCATGTTCCCCACTTTTTCTCTTCAGGATTTGTATTTGGAGAAGTTCCAAAAATGAAAGTGACGTTTGCCACGTTTTGTGTGAAGTGCTTTTCATGTTAGATGTTACACATAGTCAAGTTGATGTTGAAACGGAGTTTGGTGTGGTATCACTGGATTCTGTTATTCTGTCAATTTTAGCTTCAATAAAATGATACTGTATTTAGCATTTTTCAAGTTTCTAGAGACCGCAAGATGGTTTACTGCTTCTGTCCGACATTTTACCCTGTGTAGTTTTCTGTTCGAAAGGTTCTTTTCTTGAAACAGTGGTAGTTTTACAGCTGCACATGTGAGAGACCACAGTATAGCATGGATTTGGTTCGCGTAGAAATGTAACTGGTTTTGCTGTAACGTTGGTTGTCACGTATTCAGAAACAGACAGCGTAAAATTTAATGATGCTAG
>JGI24158J21664_10008718_pt1 | contig 13505 bp, 10 predicted proteins | sample Ectturendosymbi3_FD_21664 | JGI IMG/M metagenome (IMG submission 21664) | reverse complement strand
CTTGAACTTTTTGCATTAAAGTTATGAAAACAGTTGGAAGTTGTCAATACTTATAACCAGGGTGTTATACAGTGATTACATTGGTCCGGCCCGCTTGAGATAAAATTTGCCACAACTGGCCCCTGAACTGAAACGAGTTTGACACCCCTGCTCTACAGTGAATTTAAGACAGAACTTATAAAACGAAAGGTTGAGCTAAAAAACTCTCCTGTATCGACCTGGGCTCGTGTACAAATATCTACACACCGATTCAAATGGGAGTAGCTCAGACCCCAGGAGCAACTCGCAGAAAACCCGCTGCCGTAACCGGAACTATAACCAAGGAAAAGCAAGAGCGCAACCCGGTTCGATTGCAGGTTATTACTTTTACAGGTATCATTTGCATTTTATTGTTCGGCATTCCGTGCAACAAACACAGCATGCGATGGTAGCCATGACAACACGCAGAAAAGAACGCGTATGTTTGTGGGCGAAAAAATACCACTCGACGCCCGTCGGAAAGGTATCTTTGTCAAACACATTTGTGCTGAAGTTCGTATGTCAAACAGTAGCAGGTTACAACTAGTTAGTTTAACGTTAACTTGATTTTTATAAGTGACCGATTATTACAAGACGGAAGTGAAAACGTTCTATTTCATTTGTATTTTTTATTTCATAATTGGTTAAAAAGCGAATTCTATTTCGGTAAGCGCGTTGTCTGGAGATTTCGTTCGTCAAGCACAGGGTTATTTTACAACTTACAAACAGCATTCGTTGTTTCTGATTTTTGACTGTTCAATGTGCTAACCGACAACTGTCAGCGTCACTCATCATCACATTCTTAACGCTTTACATGGCAAAGTTGTTCTTGGTGGGCCTTCCACAAACATACAGCCATTATCTGATGCTTTGTTCGATATCAAGCCTTTATCCAAGACAGGCGACGGAAACGTGTGTTGCACTGCCTGCAACACTTGTAAGGGACAAGGCAAAATGTTAGCAGTCGCAACAAGGAAGTTGCTTTCTTCAGGCCCCATTGAAGTCGTATGCCTACATTAAGGAGTAAGTCTGAAGTGCGTCAAAACAACAAACAAATTACTTCTCGTCACCCAGCTTCAGTTAGTGAAATCCAGTCAAGCGCGGGACTTAACTTGATACACGCTCCGAGGCCGTCGGTTCTTACGTCCGGCCATGACCATTGTTGATTCGAAAAATTGCAGCACTGTGGTCATCTGCCGCCTGGGACGTTTTTCCACGTTGCCTTGGTCGCACACCGCAATCGCGTGGTGCGCGAACAAGCGCGATTCGGCCCAGCAGTTCAGTATTGTGCCTAATACTACACTCGAGACCCGCGAGCTTTTGAAAGCTGCTCTGAGGAGACCGACACAAAGTATCCACTAGGTTCGCCCGGAATTTCGCAATGAATACACGAACCGATATTTTGCGCGCGCGTCTGATCCGGCCCGGCCCGTCCACCATTCATTTGATGCCGCAGCCTAGCAATATTTTCATCATTGCACGTTGCGCTTTTTCATGGGAAGGTAATCCGGTCGTAAGCCTGCCATTGAACGACCAGCCACGAAACGTCATGTGTCATGAGTTAAGTATGTCAACAGCGAACTGGCGACGCATCATCGGATTCCGACTGACACCGAAAGGTGTTCCGCGGTGTTCTGTTGATGAATGCATCATAGCATGCGACGTCAGTGGGTATGGCACATTCTCATGTCGATTTCCCACCAGACACAACGAGATGACATAACAACACGAAAAGGCAACCGCTTTCTTTCAGAGATGAAGCACATCACGCAAAACGATCGATTTGTACCTGACGTATTGTTTCGAAACAATTGCCACAGTTAGCCGCGAATACTAACAAATGGAGACATAATCGATCGATTCAAATACAATTGACAACTATGCTACGGCGTCAGAGGCAATACCAGCATTTGCAGAAGCTTGCGACTGAATGCAAAGTGTTTGATATTGGTAACTTGTTTGATCAGCAGGTGCCAAGTAGCAAATCAATTATAAATGAAAAGATTTTTATCAAAAGCGGCCGTGGTCGAACCCGAATGACCCTTTCATCAAATGAGCTATCTACAGTACTTACAAATATTTGGGTCGACAGTCTTCACGTTGCCTGACGAGCCCAGACAACGGAAATCATGATTTTCAGTCAAATTGTTTACACCTTTAGCCAAGGTATATTTTCCGTACGCTTGACTTCGCCGTTTCACAACAAGTGGCAAATGGACTAAAACAGGGTGTGCAACGTTTTTCATTGGTGGGCCAGTTTCAAACGTTGAAACAACAGTTATCGCCAGTCACTGTCAAAAACATGAAATATAATAACAGCTGGTGTTTTGAGTTACATATACATCGCGAATATATTTTCAACATAGATAAGGTCGACCCTGACCGGCTCATGTTCATGCATGAGATAACCTCGATAATTTTCAAACATTCAAAAAGAGAAAAATAATGTTGCAGTAAAGCAAATGAAGAAATAAAGAATCATGAATAAAAAATGCCTTACGATATACGGGTACGAAAAATTTTTGAAATTAGTGTGGTCAAGTAAAAACGGTGAATGAGTACCACACTGCTTGGCGCGCAGGGCTGTGGCTGGCGGGCCGCCTGTCGCACGCCTCCGTACCATGATATAAAACAACCTTCCTTTTTCAAGTGAGTAATGTCGACAAAGTAACGGTCACCGAGGTTTAAGCCCCAAGGCTGAAGTATGTCACTTTGTGGTTGCCCCGTCAAAGACTTCTGCTAAAATAAAGGCTGCTTATTTTTGCTGTGAACTGCACACTTCGCTTTATGAGAAAACAGATGGCAATGTTTCATCCTGTGGCAGTAATCCATTGACACCAACAAGCGAAGTAACTACGCAAGGCTTGACAGGTTTAAAAGATAAGTCAGAGAAATTACGTAGCTTGGCGACCAATGCGGTTAGCTGCAAAGTTGATCCACAGAAGCACGCCAAGCAATTGCGCTAACAAATGAAATAGTTCAGCAGACCAGACAGACTTAGTGCTTTACGCAACATGTTAACGCTTGCACGTATTTTGATACATCGACCAAATTAACAAGTGTATCTTACCATTATATCCTCCAATGCAGTTCCAGAATTCTCTCTGCAAAGACACAAACAGTAAAAAAATAAAATTTTCTCCCAGCAAAGGTCACATTTTAAGAGAAACTACGTCACTGACAAGTCGGCTAATTGTAATTAAAGCCTGTTTTTTTCTAAGACGCGGTTTACTGCCGTAGTTGTTTCTGGCGTCTACGGTAAAGTTTGTCGTTGCTTGGCGTGAGCGATTGCTGAAGTAAGAGGCTTGTGGTTGTTCCGAGTATTTTGGGCTAATGCGAAGACTGAAATTTCGGTATGCATCTATCTTGAAATTTGTCATCTGAGCTATTCAGTTGCGCTTGTAAGGGTATAGGTATCGTTTCAGGATGGATGGAACCCTGCGCTTGATTTGAGCGGCATTCAATGTTTCAGACACCGTTTTTAGTAAATACTGCACATTTTGACAAATCAGCAAGGTCGTGTTGACTAAACATCCCCAGCAGAGATAAAAGACACACTACAAATGACCGAACAACCGACAGTTTCTCCATCACTAACAACACAAAACTCCTTGCTCGCGAGGAACGGTTCCTGGACGGCACGGCCGCATGAGATTCCGCCTTGGCAGGCCCGAACGGCGGCGCAAAGTATCGCTTGATTCAGAATGCTCACAGAACTTTTGTAAGATGCTAAACAACATCCAACATGATTTTGCCAAAGCATCGTTCTGCTTCCCAACCTTCCAGCTTTTGCGTGTACGGACCACGTTATGGTCTGTTCACACGAAAGCCGTGTTATTGCTACATTATAGCTCCGCGTTGGAATAACTGAAATGCAGTACAGATATCCAACAATGCATACAGCCGATTTGGGACGAAATGGTAAGATTCACGAAAGCATGCAATTTACTTAAGCCCTCGAGTGCTACCCTGAAAATGACGCAAAAGATTTGCTGTTGCAATGAAACTATAAGACCGCACATCATATTTTTCGCGGGCTTCCGGTTTGGTAGGACACCATACGCATTCTCTAAAGAACAGCATTTCGTCTTGTCGAGATTGCTACGCAGTTTTTAAAGAGATTTAAATTGAATTTTCTTGCTTATTACACAGTGGATGACGTGAAACTTGAAGCTGGCGCATATTTTCGACTTTTGTAGACCACACCTACCGCCGTATCCGTTGACAGACATGCTTGTGAGTTCTTAGCTTCATCGATGCTTTTTTCGGAGCGTTCAAATGCAAACGTGTATCTACTGCCGAGCATGGGTTAAGTTAGTGGAGGTTTTGCTCAGTACTTCGCTGCTTGGAATAAAACCAACCGAAGAAGTTCGGCTCAAACAACTGTTTTCTTTCCTTTCGATATATTGGCGCTCCAGGAGGTCGCTCGCTCAGTTCCCGAAACGCGGCCGAAATAACAATTTCGCCTCGAGGTTTTGGCAAATTGACGAACATTCCAGAAATAAATTTGCAGGTGATTCTGCGTTTTAGTGATCGACTGCGGTTTTGAAGTACTTTTGACGAAAGACGTTTCACGGGCAACAATTAAGTAACAGTTGGAGAAATTGGAGAACTGGTGTTGAAAATTAAGCTGAGTTAAACAAAAATGAATTCACCATACAACATGCTCGGCATCGAGTTGCTCGCTTAGATTCGAAAGAATGATTTTTTCGCCAAGGCAGCCTTTCGCCTAGAGCAGGCCTGCGCAACATACGGCCCGTGGGCCGCATGAAGCCAGCGAGAGTTTTCTCAATTGTAGAAAATGTTGCACAAGCTCGACCTCGAATAAGTAATTGTCGTTCGGAATTTCTTCTATACTGCAACGAAATCTCTACATCGAAATGAAACAGACTTGCGACCTGCGGCAAATTTATGTTGATAATTTGGCCCTTCGAGGTTTCTGAGTTGTGCGGGCCTAGCCTACAGCATGCTGTCTAACAGTTTGAAAAATATACAATTAATTTTGAGTGCTGGTTCTTGGCTCAAATTACAATACCTGAGTGTAAAAAAGTAATTGACACTTTTTGTTACTGAAACCTTTACTAAATGGCAATGCTGCACACGGATTTTCAAAGCAAAAAAAACCGGCGAAGACCTGAAATGATCAATTGGCAACCAGAACGTACTTGAAGTTTTAAAAGAAGTCGCTGTTGTCCGTGAAACAACGAACACGCAGTTTTCTGAAGCTGATGCCGATTTTACGTCGGCGCACGACAGGCGTGACAAATTTACAGGGAACAATGGAGAGTTCTGATACACCAGCAACTTGTAAGTATTAAACTCTTTCAGGTACAGTGGTAGGTTGGAACCGACATGAAAATTTCATCAGCTAATCCATTAAAGGTATTACGCGGTGATCCACGGTGTATTGTGAGTTACGCTCTTTCTCCAGACATAAGTATGTTCTTGCAACACTCGATCAATAAACGTGGCTTTTCTCACGTAACATCNACTGACTTGTCGAGAACGCACTCCTATACACCAAATCCAAACGAAATGGAACTTGTACCAAGCCTTGTTTTCCGAGCCTGAGCTTAAGCAAACCTGGTTAGCGGTGTGGATTTTAAATTTTCCTACATTTACAAAAAGTTCTTGACAATAAAGGCTAAAGTTTCACCACTTTGCTACATTTCAGAAGTAGATATGATCGTGGGTGGCGTTTCACTTTTTTCAAAATGTTACAACTAAAACCAACACTGTGTATCCTGACAATGTACACATATCTGATGTACGTGATTTGTGCCACTTAACATAAAGAGTTAACTCAGCAAATAGTAGCATCGTAGCACAACTGCCCAATTCAAGTCATTTCAAGGAACAACCTTTCGGTTACCTTGCACTTTTACAGCAAGGCTGGGCAAAAGTCATGGACTCTCGTATGCAGGAGCGTAACGACGGGGGGCAATGGGGGCATAATTCCCCGGGCACCGAATCGCTATGGGGGCGCCGAATGACTGCGAGGGCGTCGAAATGTCCCACCAATGTCACAAGTACTTTCTTCAATACACTGCATTTGGTTCCGAAAGACCTCAGGTTCGAACATGGGTGCGCGAAACCTGCTTCTTGCCCCGGGCGCCATCTGACCTCATTACGCCCCTGCTCATATGCCGAGTCCGAGTCAATAGAAACAACCTTTAGGTCAAGTCCAATAGAAGCGCAGACCAAAGTGATCCGTGTTTCAGTCGTGGCATCAATCGTTTCATCTTATCAAGAGTCACCCGTCCTGAGCGCTCAAAGTCTGTTCGTGTGTAAACTTCAGTCAAAAAGTCATGTAATATGTTCTGATATAATTTACAACTCACAAGAACAGCTACAAAAAGTGAATTGAGACAAGCCGGGTCATCTCAATTTTTTACTGGAGCCTGGTCATTCTTTGAAAGAAAAACTGCGGTTTNTGAGGGGAATATGGGAACCGAGTCCTCATACCTCAAACGTCCATTCGTATACGGTTTCCTTGCACCAAAACCAAGTCAGGGACTTTGTCGAGTCAACAAACGTTTTTAATAATCTCGACACAGTTACTTCCCAACCTGGGGCACATTATCTTCCCCGATCCGTGCCGTTCTTTGCAGGAAGTATAAAATAAAAGCAACTGTGACCACGATGAAGCTCGAGCGTCGTAAGAAACCAGCGGCCTGTTTTCATTTTAACTCGTTTGGTTACGCCAATGGTACAAACCAAAACGTAAATTAAAAAATGTCAAACGGTTACAGGCCTGTACCTCGAATATCGCAGACATGACCTGCATTTGAAAAAAAACTGCCAATCTAGTGCGAGATGTTATTATGACGCGAGATTCCCACAACTGTCTGCAGTTCAAATTTTTAACCTGGAGTTGACTCAAGTTATTTTTACAAAATAGTTGGCTCAGGCCACATAAACTCATGGACGCGAGTTCTTCGTATGTATGTAAATTCTTGAACTGGCTAAAAAGTTTTAACAAAAATATGTTAAGGTTGTTGTCACCTTTGGATGACACTGTTGCACATGCCGTGAAAGGAAGGATATCACCATAAATATGAAGGCAAAATGCCAGGCAGCGTGGATTTCACCAAATTTGAATTAAGCAGTTCCGGGATTTGCTTATCCTTTTGGAACAAATTTCGAGTGCTTTTTGTTTTTGAATCGTGATTCACTCGCAAACTATTGCAAGCCTTGTAGTGCACAAATCTCTACATTTGGAAACAGCACAAGCAGTCATGTAACAGACCTTTGGCGATTTATGAAACACAGTAGTCTCTCACAATCGATAATTTTAAACAATGGTGTTATCAGAAGCGACAATGTATCAAACTACTTTCCTGACGTACTAGGCTAGAAATGCGTGCGTTGAAACTTCAGGGATAGTAAAGAAGCTTAAAATTTTCTGAACAAAACGACTACACAAGCAGAATTCAAGTCTCTACCAGTAACTTCAAATGAGTCGCACAGGGTAAATTTTACGCACTGGATGTACCACGAGGCAAATACAGCATTCGTAAAGAAGTAGTTGGCTATGCTATGTCATGCCTACTTGAACCCACAGCCCTTAAAACCTTCTAATTGGTTTCTGGACCCCGATGATTCGCCCGATTGACGACGCTTCGCTTCTACGTCACGGTCCATGCAAGGGCCTTCGTCACTTCACTCATCGTGGTGTCTTTAGCCAATAGTGTAACCCGAGGTGACGGATTAAACCAAAAAACTCTCAGTTTCAGCGCTAAATGGACTCTTGTCGAGAGACGTTTGACATCAGTGCAACATCACCGTCAGTGGGTATCGGGTACAACATTTGATGTGTAGGCCCAACCCCAGCTTCAGGGAATGCAAACTTGATAGATAAACGAAGCGAAAACTTAATAGATAAACTTACCAGATAAAGTGAGATATTGAACGAAAAAGTTGAAAAATTTAAGGGAAGAGTTTGGTTGCCAGAAATGAGGCTAACCCAAAATCCAGATAATAATCTGTTTTAATGCAGTGGTATTCGATCGCGTTGCCACAAAAGGCTTCAAGAGCTACCCTGCGCGAGCACTTCACACGGTACTTGCGTGCAACTAGATGCAGCCTACCCTACTAAATACATTAAAATCTCATGTTTTCGCATGTTCGGAAGATCAAAAAACATCGATCGAGGCAGCTCAATAAGAGAATCGCCAGTTAACACAGTCACGCAAGGCTTCGTATCAAATCATTCTGTTCCACTATTTTTATTTAATTGTCTGGTTTGTTAAGATGTTATTTCCGGCTTGAATAAGGTGGATAAGATGTTAAAGGCTTTACAAGCATGCTGCTTCAAAAAAAACATAGTCAAACAAAAATACCAAAGTTGCGATAAAGAGGCTTTTTTGTTATTGTGTGTTGCTACAGTAGAAATAGATAAATTCGTGAAGTCTAAAAACCTCTATTTGCAACAAATGAAAGCTCTAGGTATCCTATACGCTTTCAAGGAATCAGCTTCACTCCAGTGAAGTTAACTGAACCTTTATTTGCGTTTCACACTTCGTTTATCTGGCTGTGCATGTGAAGAAGTGGGATTTGTTTTTGAAGGTGAAAATCATGATGTTTGTACTTGTCGAAGAAAATTGAATGGAAAAAAGTTTCGAGCATCTGCAAATGAAGAATTGAACAAACTCATTGCTTCGTAAGATGAAAGCACGAGTCCCAATCGTCAATAACATGTCAAAGACGAAACGCAATTTCCTTCAGACAGATTTGAAATGCAGTTGAGAATCTTTGGCTGCAGTGCCAAAAAATTAACTGAAAATTAGTTCCAACTTTGTGAAACAGCATTTTTACGTGAGAATGTTGATAACATACAGAATTAACAAAAAAAATGGACAATGCACTTCAGAAGAACTCCACCCCGAACCCGGTTGCCCATTTTATTGAAATTTTCTCACGGCGCATTCGGTATGTTACCGATCTCCGTGTGAAAAAGCTGACTTGAAAAAAGCCTTTTCGGAATTCACGGAAAATGTCCGATAACATAATCCATGACCACTAACACGGCAGAATGTGTAGTGTGCGGTCGAGGGGCCTTCGGGCGCGATATTAGCAATGCCGAAAACACCGCATAAGTGGGAACATATTTCTGTGATGAGCCATTGGGATCAGGTGTCCCCAGTTGCCGAGCTCAGAAGACGCGCCGCATTCAGTCACAGCGTAGAATTAGAGTCACGGTAACTCGCGTTGTCATTTAAAGAAGTAAAATTGAAAAGTGTCTCTGGCTGTACACACCGCGCGAGGTCACGGAATCGAATCCCTACCCGCGTTTGTGCAAAATCGTCAGTAGCAACGCTGCAATCTTGAGCGTTCCGAAAGTCTGCAGCGAAATTGCTGCTTAGTAAAACATTAACGTTTGTTTTTAGCCGATAGTTTTTCGCTCAGTAAGATAACAACCGCTCGCTCGTAAGTTTTCAAAACCGCTTAATTGGCAAACCGCAAATTACGCTTTTTAAGTTCTGTCAAGTCACTTTCAACACGCAAAACAAATGCCCCAAGCTCTATGCACTTTTAAAATACCCCGGCTTTACTAGGCAATCAGAATTGTCAAAACGAAATACGTTTGGCTGCCAGGCTTCAGCATCACCAATAAAATATCTTGCAGCAACTGAAACTCCTATATAGTCTGCTGGACATGCAGCTGTGTTACCAGAAGTACCAAGGGAAAGTAAGACGATTTTTAAAAGCAATTTTTCGTCAGCCAAGCCACAGTTACTGGACGTCTGGCGAAACTTGACATTTATATTACAAAACAGATTTCAAACTATTTTGGAGAAATCAAAGATGGTTTAGTTACAAAACCGACTCATTGAAAGCTTGCTGCGAGCGCTAAAAAAGAATGCAATGAACTTGCTCGTCAACCGTTTGTAGATTTAACAATTAAAATCGTCGCATGCCTTCCCTCAAAACAAACACTCACCACCTTGGGTAGTTATGCCTATAATTGCGGCGAAACTGTTTTGATTTAGGAAGCTCGAAAATTGGAACATTTGTGAATGAAGAGACCACCCAACGACAGATGCCAAGCAGTTGCGAGAGGGAGATGTCATGAATAAGAACTTTCAAGACACTGACGACCAGGGTAACATTCAGAAACCTCGCACAACCTTTGTTTCCCCGGCAGCTTTTACCAACGGGCGACGCCATAATGACGCGGATGTACACCCGGTCCGGGTGATAGAAATGAAATGAAGTGCGACCAAGCGCCGACCAGCGAATACCTAGGTGTTGTGTCAAGCCAAGTCGTTTCTTGCTTACAACAGCTCAATGTTAATCAAATCTTATAACCTGCCTGGCTCCTGCAAAGCAACGTGCATTTGGAATTCGGCTGCAACGCGAGCCGAGGCTCAATCGCTTTTGATCAGCGATGCACTCTGCCAAACAGAAGAAAGTCTTCCTAAACAGCTTTCAATATCACAAGTTTTGCGCTGTTTGGATTGCGCCTGCACATACAAAACATGACATCACCGCGGTTTGATTTTGTTTAATTGAAAAAATCTGACAAGTTTTGTTGTATACTTTGCTAAAACAAGGTTTGATATGGTGGTTTCGAAATATTTTTCGATTTTTTGTCACCTACCGCGAAGGTTCAAGTTATCTCAAAACAATTCTAAACAAACAGGTTGCTAACCGCTTCAAAGGAGACCGCATCTGGCTGTTTTTGGGGGAAAACTTTTCTGACATAGAATACCAAGAGAACCGCTCAAAGTGGTGGAAAAAAACGAAAAAATATCATAAAAATTTTGTTGACAAAATTTTAAATGTCTGCTGTTCGAGGAGTACACGCTTGAAACTTGCTGTCGGAATCTCAGTTTTCATGGAAAGGTCGTTTCATAAACGTTTCTGGCGTCTCTTACACTTTCTGTGCCGTTTGTTCCAGAAAAGTAGTGAATAAGATTGGCGCAAGACCATCCATTAGCAGCAAAAGTTCTGCTTCTCAACGCGGATAGACCTTTTTGAATTCAAACAGCAGCTGCGTAAAGGTTCCGTCAAAGACCAGTCACGCTTTGACCAAGAAAGCACCGAATCTCACGTCAGAAAACTTGCAGTGCCCTGAGGTAAACCTCTTTAGCATGTTGTAGGTATTTGTTTATGGGCGCCAAGCAGACTATCCTTTATGGATCATCACTTCCATCGAGGGAACGCCGCAGATTTTTTCTGGAGCAAATACCAAATAGCTTAACGTTTCATACATCCAAATTCGTTTGTGATGACTTACTTTAATGTTCTGGGTGAGAAAACGTTTCTTTGTGTTCGAACACACATAATGCTTGCACATAAAGTGAGTTTGCAGTACTGTTGCTCATGATTTGAACAAAAAGAAGTTCATGGATTACCAGGAATTTTCTTCTACAAGAAACGAGGCAATAAACAGGACCCTTACAGAAGTTGAGTGACTTCTGTGCAAACAAGCTCGTGGTATATTCCCGTTAAACGACAGAATGTAAGATCAAAATGAGCTTTAAGTCCGCTTTGTTTGGTCACTAAGCAGGTGCTTGGTTCAACGGTACTATCAGCTGTCCACGCCTTATACCGCAGTTTTGATGTCACATAATTGAAATCTGCATTTTCATACCGCACTCGTCAACTGTCAATAACGTGTGGTGTGATACCACAACAAAACGCTGGTCAACAATCAGTTAGTGCAACGCCCGTTGTTGACGATTGCTGTTATATATCCAATACTCTTATTTCCTTAATCCGAAAGCTGTCAACTCGCTTTAAAGTTTTCTTTGGAAGGAAGCAGACTTTGTCAAGCATGTAAAAGTCACAGAATGTAACAGATTAATTGAACTGACTGAATTGCCACCAGTGAAATTGACTCTTGTCCACAAAACGATGTCTTCTGCCCAGAATGACAGGGCGACTGTTATTGACTGTGCCGGACACTGCACAAAGTTGTGTGTTTGTCCAGCACACAAATGGCATCGTTTTCTTCGCAAAAGCTGAGTCAAGGTAAAACATAGAGGCCTTCCAATAGACCTTTCAAAAAGGGTAAACACAGGGCCGTCGCCAGCGGGGTTGCCAGTGGTGCCTGGCCCCCCCATTTCACGTTTGACCCCCTGGTTGCTGCATACATCAAATACAGTATTTTAAAAATGTGGCTCTCCTTCTGGTTTTTGGCCCCTCCTGGTTTTTGGCCCCCCTGCTGCTAAATCCTGGCGACGGGCCTGGGTAAACACCGCTAAAGTATTTCACATGAAGGTCAAGAATACAAGAAACGCTTCAACGAGTTTTGCCATTTAGTCACTGGCACAATAAGTCGGGGTGCAGAGCAATTATGTGACAACACTACGTGGGTTTTGCTGATTAAATACCAAACATAAAGTCGACTTAAGTTGGGTCATTAGGGCCAACTCTGTCAATAACAGAAACAAATATTTTTAATGCACAGTTTGCAAAAGGGTTTTCTAGCATTACTAATAAAGACTCAAAGAACAGCTTAGATCAGTCACAACAGTATCTCCTGACGTTGACTTATAACAGCTGCAACAAGGCACGTGCCATTCTTATTACCGGTATTAGTCGATCAAAACGCTGTCAAAACAATTTACAGCCGCTAATGTGGCACCTGCCTGGCGGCGTCGCTTGTACGGAAAGGTTTTCTTTGTTTTGTTTACATCATAAACAAGCGCACTGCGCAAGCTCAGGAAAAGCTAGGCAACAGTAAAGCGAGGATATGAGTCGTAATGTGCGACCAAGAAAAATAACTCGCACTAGGACGTTGGGTGTGAATGAACAAACCGTGATCGGCTTGCAAATACGCCCAATGTGACTCGCAACAAACAGACACCAACATTACATAGGCTTGATGCCGCCGCTAGAGCCATGCACATCCCACTACCACAAGACATTGCCAACGTGGTTTTATTTCGATCAACGACACTACGTCGGTGCAGTTGTTTGAGGCAAAATAATTGTGAAGTAAGATTTTCCGTAAATATTTAGAAAATCAACATACGCATAGTTGAACAATAAAACCTTTGCTTGCTCACGCGGTGAGCATCCAAGATGAGTTGGGTCAAGTAAAGGAGACGTCTACTACAAATAACTTCGCTTACTTACCAGCTGTAGATCCCTTTTAGGGCAGTTCTCCGGAAAGTGGATCTTTAACACTTCTAGGTAATCCGGGTTGTGAGTTCGAAAGATCTGAAATAAACCAAAGGGCGCTAAATGAAATCAAACATGCGGATGCTAAATGCTTGCATCGTTCAATACTGAGCAATATTATCAAATGTAAGTTGCAACGCTAAAAAGCAGGCATCACAGATGGAACCCTTCCTCGATGCCATAGGCGTCATGCTGGAAAATATCAGATTAACAGTAATGTTTGTCGGAAATTTGACCAGCAACCGGAGGTTTGGCCTGCTTTTGTATGGCATAGTCCAAAAGATTGAGCATCGATTGCTGTAATTATTGTTTCCACTCGTAACCGCGAACGTCTTATCTTATTTCTCACTTGC
>JGI24158J21664_10008716_pt1 | contig 13509 bp, 7 predicted proteins | sample Ectturendosymbi3_FD_21664 | JGI IMG/M metagenome (IMG submission 21664) | reverse complement strand
CTGGCCGATCCGTTTGAGCCCTTGAACAGCTCTCTAGCGCAATCGGCGGAGGAGCTAGGGCGTTGGTAAGGCAACCGAAAATTGCTGTTTTTTCGGCCGAAATCGAAGTACGAATATATCGTTCGAAGGTTCTCAAAGTGATGGAATTGATTTACTTGAACTATCTATCTTCAGCTTAAATTCATATACGCAACACCTTATGAGGAGACCATTTCTTCCCACATCAGGTTCACTGTTATTTCCGAACGAACAATATTTATGTTTTTTTTCAAGGATGTGCATCTTGATCTAAATTTTTTATCTACTCACTGCAATTGCCGGATACTCTTTACAAATACATTTTCCATTTTTCTTCCACTATTGAACGACTCTACATGACGGTGGCCAAGTGCAATAGTTGCTGGTGCGTTGTTTCGGTGTTTGTTCTTCATTTTTGTCTGAGCGTAGCAACTAAAACTGTCTCTGTATTTCGTTGCGTCTCAAGATTTCTCTACTTTTCGTGATTGCTTTATCTCCTCTAACATGTGGGACATAAGTGCAAGCCAAATACGTTAAAAATAATAGATAATCACCACCCACCAAATATTACGTTCTAATTGGTACAGCCAAAGGATTGTCAGCCTCGTATAATTGCATAATTGTATTGTATCACGTCTTCACTCCCACACGCAACGTGCTGGACTAGAGCATGCGTGGCAGTGGTAAGGAACACACAATTACATGAAAGAACACGAAGATAGATATGCGACGGTACTAGAGAAGCATGCGCTTGATGGCGCTAACATAATTTGGCGCCATCACGGTTTCTATAATATAGAATCACGGTTTCTATAAATGCTATAATATATAAGGTTTAAAAATGCGCAATGCGGTTGTATGGTTTAAGGAAGCAAAATATCGCAGGCAAGGTCAAACCACCAGAAAAAATGGTTTGACGTTGCCACATAAAACATTTGCTGTTTTCACATATTTCGGAAATATTCGTGATAGCCAAACAGGAAGTTCGTCAACAGTTATGGACTAGTGCAGCACTGCAATGAGTGTTCCCTCTAAGAAAATTTTACACTGCGCAAATATTTCTTTCAGTGCGCACGCAACTGCGCAAACATGCAGACGCACAACCAGTGAAGCATTTAAAACGGTAAATGGGCGATGCGACTTAAATACGATGTTAAATTTGGAATGTTGCAAGCACGCCAGAATGAGAGTTAACAGAATGACAGTTAAACGTTGGGCGAATGTTTGTTTTAGTGCGCGTTGCAATTGCGCAACCATGTAGACACACAACCAGTGAAGCGTTTCAACCTTTAAAAGGGCTATGCGATATACTGTATATACCAGTGGTTCTCAAACGGGAACCACTTGGCTCACTAAGGGAGGAATTTTTAATTCCTGGGAGGAAATTTGTTCCAGGGAGGAAAAACTGTGGATGAAAACACCGTAAGTTTTTATTCTTTGTTTATTCAACACATATAAAAACTGCACAACGAGATTGGTTTAGATGGGAATGCCTACAGGTACGCAAGGACAAGCTGCTTTAGTTGCAATGCCTGACATTATGAAAGTCTGTTTGGTTCACAATCGTCTATTGTTCCTTCACAGCAGGTAGTGTGTATTGCTCGTAAATATCTTTTCTGTGATTTCTGTTGGGGAGGAATCGACAGTGTTTGGGTTTGTAAGGAGGGAAATATGAAAAAAACTTTGAGACCACTGGTATATACGATATTAAATTTGGAATGTTGCAAGCGCCTGAGAATGAGATTTCACTGCACAAATAATCCTGTGGCACTGCGCATCTGCGCACCTCGGAGGAAACATTGATCGTGTGGATTTCGCCTGCATATTGATCGATTTGTGTAACTGCGACCCGTGCAACCAGTGTTCCCACCAAGAAAATTCTACACTGAGCAAATGTTTGTTTTGTTGCGCACGAAGTGCATGCAACTGCCCAATCATGCAGACATACAAACAGCGAAGCGTTCCCAGCGTTAAAAGGGCTATGCGATATACACATACCGTATTAAATGTCGAATGCGCTAGAATGAGAAAGCACTGCACAAATTTTCTGGTGGTACTGAGCAATTGCGCAGTTGTGCACCTTAGAGGGAACACTTTCTACCACTCTTTTACATTTGTTTACAGTCTCTTTGAATTTCGGTTCCTCCCTGTGTATACTTTGTTCCCATATTCCCTTCTGTGCGTAGCAAATCCGAAAGTTATTTTCTCCCTAATTCCCAATATTGCTTTGTTCTTTTCCATGACCGAGGTAAGACGAGAAGCTAGCGACGATGGATCTGTCAAAGGTGCTTGTATACTGTTGCACTCGCTTTCAGAGACAGACTTCAAATAATGGGGTTGATGTAGCAAAGGCCCAATCGGTTGCAGAACTTTGTTAGGGGCTGTAGTCTTCAGAAGTAAGTGGCGTTTAGCGCAGATTCAAGTGCGTCAGGCGGCGCGGTGGTTTACGTGCTGGCTCGTGCTCTAGTCCATTCTAGAGCATGATCATGCGCAAGCAACACCACGTTCGCTTGGTATGTTGCAACGAGGCAGATCGACTCTGTTTCTTCTTCGACAATTTGTCACAGGCCCCCAAGCCTGTACAAGGCCATATATCGTTCAATAAAGAGCAGGTAGTAAGCACATCTCACAAGAATAACAATTTGCAAAAANAACATTTGAGTAAATAGCATTACAAAAATTTAAAACAACCAAAGTATTCTTATTTAGTCGAAAAGCGGAACCAATAGTAGTCTATTGTGTGAAAAACGACAAAATAACTAAATGCAATTCTGGACAAAAACAATAATATATTTACTATATTATTTGATCTCTGAGAGAAGAAATAGCATGTATATACAAGTTAGGCAATGCTTCTTGACTAGGGATACGATATCGTTGCTGATTACAATCTAGTGTATGCCATGCAGGAAATGTACACCAAGGGTTGCTNAGTTTCGAGGCTTCTGCGACACACTCGCAATATTCAGTTTAGAGAAATCAAATGGATGGTGAAGAAAACGTAGCATGCATTCTAGAGAAATCTGGAAGGATTGGACCATCTAAATCAGGGCTCACCAACATGGTGCTCGCGGGCACCAGGTCGCCCGTAATGACCACTTGGGTCACCCACGGACCTGTTCTGAAAAAAGCATTAACATGATCAGTGTCTTCACATAGATTAGTGGTTGATGGGTTCCAAAACTGCTGTACGCGTGTCGCATACCACTAATGGTACGCGAATGCCTTCAAGGTGGTATGCGAATAAATCCGCACCATGGGCGTCCTAAGGGGGGCAGGGGGGGCCAATGTCCACCCTGAATTTTGAAATTTTCAGCAAAAAACGGTTGTTTTCTTAGTTTCGAGTAGGACAACTCAAACTTCACCACTTTTGGCCCTCCCCTGGAAAAATTTAGGAAAAATCCCCTAGCGCCCCCTGTCCTGGAAAAAAATCATTCCGACGCCCATGGTCCGCACCTGTTGTTTTTGTACAAAAACAATATATATTCACAGCTTTTGTTTGACTTATCGGGTTCTGTTAATAAATTCCTGCAATTTTGTACACTTCCTTTATTGTTTTACACAAATGGCCATTATAATTTCTCACAGTCACATTTCGCATTTGTGTCAAGTCTGGTGTGTCAACGTTTGATCGAATGATAATTGGTTGAATGAGTCTTCCTGGAGCAAGGTTGCACGCGGTGACAGTAGGCTGCAAAACCCACAAATGATACGAGATCAGAACAAGTTTGGGGGCCACTGACAGAAAGGAATAACATTAATTTTATCAAAACTAACATATTTAAAGATAAATTGAGCAAATTGTTTATTACAGAAGAGTGTATCAAACTGGTAGCCCTGCGTATTTATCCATACCCGAGAAGTAACTCACAGTTTCGAAATTGTTGGTGACCCGGATCTGAATCGATGGGTCGTTTGGCACATAACATTATTTTCTACGGAATTTAAAACATTGCACGTAGTCACCATACTGCCAGAAAATGTGTTCCAGAGACGAGACGCTTTACGCAGANAACGGTTAGGAGCAGCTACTGATTTGTTTAGGCCAGGGGTGANGAACCTATTTGCTATCGCGGGCCACTTTGTCAGTTACCGCTGAGTAAGCGGGCCGCACAACTTTTTAGTCATACTATGAAACCTGCTAAAAACGAAAAAACTTGTTCGTCAACATAAACAAACAACAAACGAAAGTAATAACCGCACGAAATTCTTTTGTGGGCCGCGTGTTCGTCACCCCTGGTTTGGACGTAACCAAGTAATGTACTCCTTTCCAAATCTGCACGTGGTGTTTGAAGAAGGGACAGGTTAATTTTTTCCAAATATTTTCCAAAAGATCAACTTTCGCAAAATGAAAAAAACACGCATCAATTTCATGGTTACAATCGGGCACAGATCTTACACGACCGCTAATTCCACTAGACACTGGCTATTGTCATGAAACCATGCGAAGTGGATTTGGCGAAGTCACTTTATTGTCACTTAAATAAGCGTTAATTTATCTGAAGATTACTGGGTCCACCGCACGCTTGCTATTTTTATATGTCACAACTTACAAAATGAACTCTTATGCTATTACGATAAAACGTTAACTTCGTGGTACAAACCCGGCCTCGAAAAACTGACCTTTGTTTCTAAATTTTTTGGGGGCATAAGAATTTGACAATTACGGCCAAAGCCTCATTAACTGTTGTGGGACGCCTTTTACGACTTTTGTTTTGAAAACGCATTTTTGCTTGGTGGCAACCTCGAACCTGGGCCTCGTCGTCTCAGCGATGCACGGATTTCTCCACCGCCGACCTGCACTGGTGGCAAACAAACACCGTTGCAAAGTTATTCTTTAGCAAGTAAGCTGATTCAATGTCTCTTTCAATCTCGTTTTGCCTGTTTCAACACAAACCTTTTGCTCGCGCAAATTGACAAAACCCGTAAAATAATAGAGAAACGCTATTGAACGTAACAGTTATTTCATTATTTTCGAATCAGTTAGTTTTTGCCTTTCTCCGTTTCAAAGTGTCACTTACAGGTGTTTGACAACGTACTTGAAAAATAATTATCCAACAGCTACAACAACGAACAGATTCTATAGCTATAAACCACCACCAGCAAATAAGTATGGGAAAAAATCCTGGCGTTTGTTGCTTAAACTTGTCACCATCCATGTTTTATTGTGTGTTTTTTTGGGTGGACCATATTTTCTTTCAAATCTTCTAAAAAGTGTTGAGCGGAATAAATTTTACAACATTTTTTGAAAGACGTGCTTTTGCGGTTTGACGTCGATTTTATCCAAAAAAACTTTGACCTTTTTAATATATTACGCCACGTAATGTATTGGTTTTGTATCGGATTAGCTGCAGAAGACTTGTTATTTGAGGTCGATCTAGTACAGTAGGGTGTGGTTTTCACGTGACGAAATATTTCATGGAAGTCACTGCTAACGGAAGAACTGCACAAATTAACAGGCTTGCATTGCAAACAGAGCAAATGTAGAAAAACAAACTCATTGCTTTGTGGGTGCGATTATGTTGTAACTCAATGGTTCTCAACCTTTTCGCTGAAGGGAGCCAAATTCAGACCTACAAGTGTGTTAGAGAACCGCACTGAAATATCTTTACCACAAGTCAATTGACACGTTCTGTTTTATTGCTGAACGAAGACTGCTGCACAAAATATTGGAGGTGTTACCAAAGACTACTGAGACTGAGATCCGCACAGAGAGTCCTTGGGAGCCGCCTGAGGGTCTCGGAACCGCTGTTGAACACACTGCTACCTATAAAATAAAGATTTTGCTACTCTTTCGGTTTGAAAATACTTTTTGAAGATCTTTGAAGAAGTATAGATACAGACGTACTCGTTTGTACGGAAGACGTTTTCACAGGCTACTGCTTACTAAAAACGAACTACGAGTCAAAACGCAGTTGACAAACCCAATTAGACGCAAGTAAAAAAAAAGAACGGACAGCACTCTGTTTCTCAACCTTTAACTCAAAGCGGACGAAGCTATTCAAATCTTATACACAATTTCGTAATCTCAGTATGTTACAAAAACTGAAAATACAGGTGTGTCTCTAATCTAAAGTCCGGGACATTGTGCACACGATCTCGGTCTGTCGTTGATGCGTATCGTTAACTGAGTAACCAAATTAGAGTGACACGGTTGGAGTCACCATTTTGAACAAAAATCATTGCAAAGTTTGTAATAGCTTAGTAGCACAATAAATGGATGCTCTTGAGAAGCAGAATTAAGCAACTCCCACCACAAAGGTTGTTATTGCTCACAATCCACGTTAGTCGAGGTTGTTTTGCACGTCACGTTTTTCAAGTATTGGTTAATTGTGAGATGTTTTTATTTCTCGCTGGGTTCGCTACAGCTTTTCATGAGNGCCTGCGAATAGAACGAGTGGTCAACAAAACATACATTGCTGGTGATNAATGTGATAATGGCTTTAGTNGACAATATTTTCTTCTTAACCTAGGCAAAAGTATTAAAANAAGAAGTGAAATCTTGTTAACATGTCNACACAGGGCCAAAATTTAAGCTAAACATTTGATAATCTCGAAAAACTGAAGCAGTCAACCTGAGCTTCACCCACGGGAATTCAGTGACGAAAAGCAACAGCAAATACCCCAAAGAACAACGGCAAACGCTGCGAAATGAGCAGCGATGCAGAGAACCATATTTATAAACCTATTGTGTTCTGCTAGATCAGGATAGTTAAATGTTCACGTTTTGCAAAGCTGTGCCTGATCAGCACCAATACGTATAGAGCTAAGTTGTAATCCTAAATAAAGTCTCTAATGCACGTACGTTTTTTTCATAATTTCAAAAACATTTNATTAAAAAAATTGGTTTTGTTTTCACTTGAATTANCNNAAACCGAAGCAAAAGGCTAATGGGGTGAAGATAAGTTATTTCATTAAAGTAAAGTGACTTACATAACATATGAACACAGAGTCAANCCTTCTGGTGGCAGAACACNCTTAGCGATCGAAAAAGATTTACACAGTTTGTTAACTGCAACGATTACCTATCTTCTGAAAAAACTTGCCACGGCGCACAAATATTTTACTAGAAAATTAACATTTGTGGTGAACGAAAACTTTCCTGTTTGCAAAGACATTGCCTACAAGCCGGTAAATGTCTGGACACAACGACTCAGGTCAGTTGATCATATGCTTACAAAGTAATCGTCATATTTCAAATGTGCAAAAGATGATTTCGATTTGTGTTTATTGTCGGACTTTCAACTTTCCGTTGTGATATGACGAGAAAAGAAGCAGCAAAATCTGCTCAAACCAGTCAACAACCGTACAGTATTACTGACCACTAAGCAAACGTGCTGCACTCACGATATGTCGATAATTTCAGTGAGGTATGAGGAAGTTGCAGGATTTGTAAATTTGATTAAAATCTTGTGATAAGATTTGAAGAAGACAAAAAGCAGTATTCACTAAACTGAGAAGCGAGAAAAATACGCAGCTTCTGCAAATAGTGTTTCAAGACCTGATAATCTGACACACTGGATTGCCACTTAACATGTTGCTTAACATACAGGGTGTCTATAAAGTCTGGGTACATGGTAAAAAACGCATAAAGTCTGGGTACATAGTAAAAGAACACGCACTTTTTAAAACAAAACGATTTTATTCAATTGCAATGTTAATAAATAATATTTTCAACGTGATTTCTAACATTTTCAATGCATAATTGGATGCACTTTGCGAAGTTTAGGTCAACTCGGTGGATTAGGTCTCCATTTCAGCACACTGACTGGTAATGCGTTCTTTCATGTGGTTCAAATCTGTAATCTTTATCGATTACACTATTTTTCTCTTAACATACCCCAGAAAAAGAGGTCAAGGAGAAAAAGGTCTGGTCAACGAGGGGACCATTCCACATGACCCCTTCTTCCAATCCAGTGAGGAAATGTGTCATTCAGCCAATCTCTAACAACTGTATCAAAATGGGCTGGGGAACCACCTATGTACCAAGACTTTGTGGACACCCTTTACAGTGCAATCCACTCCTTGTGCAACTGTTCTTTTTGACTTATAAAAAGTTTTGTAGTTTAATACCTATTCACATACACATTCAATTGTTGAAAACAAATTGCTGCATATTGTTGTTAAATCACAAATTTCCTGTTTGAAATAACTTTCGTAGTGTTTTAAGTTTGCAAACAAAGCAGCCAGTTTGTCACAAAGCAGGTGAGCCGATTCGACTTGTTTTTGAAAAAATTAGAGGTTTACTTTAATTAAAGACTGGCAAATCTGCAAACAAAAACATCGTACATTTGGAATTCTGTTAAAAGTAGAAAACAAGCATTTGAAAAAGTATGTGCTTCTTTCTATCTCCGGCCATGTTTAGTGATCATCATTTTATTTCGATTGGAAACAGATATAATTTATCATTGCCTTTAAAGTGCTGCTGTGCTGACGTGCTTAATCAAATTCCGTAGTTTGAACTAAATAGCCGTAATAATGGGCAACTGGTTTACTTATGAATTTCAACTAAAGCATTTCAAGTACCACGATTGCACTCCTGAGCGATTTTACACATCGCAGGTAGGTGCCTGTGATAGTTTAAGGAACGTTTTAGCGCAGTGTTTGACCATGTGCTCTACCGGTAAAGCTATAAACGCCGAAACCGTCTCTTGCTCGAGAGTAAGTCACCGCTCCACTTCCTACATTTGACATTCAGCTTGTAAAAGCTTTTGTAAACTCACATTCCATGAACCTCGCGCGTAGGTGATGAAGCCGTTTCTTGTACTTTATGGTGGAAAATATTTTTATGTTAAAATGTCGTAAAAATTATTTTTGTAAATGTAAAAACTAGAAATGTGGTTGGCTATCTCATAACTTTTGCATGTTAACCCCATGCAAATCTGACCGATTGGGTTTCAGCAGTTGTCCCGATCAATGGCGCAGTCACCTCAAAGTCAAACCATGCTGGGAACGAACCGAAATCGTCTTAGCTGTCTGTAAACTGTGTTGCCGAGCGCAGTCGACGGTCAAGCAAAGAGACCAACTGTTAGTGATTCTCAGTAAAGTGGTCAAACGATGCACTAACTATATTTACAGTGGGGAGAGAACATCTGGATCTTCTGTGCGTACAAATGCTTCTTTTTTCTCTATTGGTTGGGATGGATCGTTGCAGCCATAGTGATTTATGAAAACAAAACTAGCTACTTGTTTTATCTGACCAACTGGCAAGTCTGGACAATAATGTTGTACTTCGGAATGTCCTTCGGAGTTTGCGTTCACAGAATAGTCACTCGAAAGTCGTGCAAGGATGATGCAGGCGAAGCTACACCTGCGGCAATCGAAGAACGGGACAGTCCTGTTGTTTCAGGTATTCTGTCTGACCATCTTTTCTTCGAAAATATTGTGTAAAAATGGTAGAGATTCTGATACGCTGAAGTCGTAGTAGAACGTCTTAAATTCTAATCAATAGAGCTACTGAATTTATTCCTATACAAGAAACAAAGGAAATTTGAAAGGGTAAGACGAGTGCATTCCAGTCGTACTTGCAATTCGTCGCTTAACTTGATTGAAGTTTGTAAAGATTTGCAGGTCCCTATATTAGTCCGCCTAATAAATGACTTGCTTGGAATAAGGTAGCAATCGTCATTTTTCTCTTGTCATTTTTCTCTTGCTTTGAGCGAACATTATCTCTGACAAAAAAACGGCAGAGGAATTCCTCTTAACAAACGTGACTGTCTGACCCACCATTGCTCTTACAATTTCGAAATGACCAACCCTGATTTCCCTTTCAAAATAAAAAAATCTTAGCAAACTTGAAAGGTTAATCATTAAAGCTACATCAATTTTGCACTTGTTCAGATTAAGCCAAAGTAATCCTAGTTTTTTATCTTTTTTTCAGCCAGTCGCTTAAAATGGTTTCACAAACTCAATTGGATATTGCACTCCGTCGCTTTCGACATTGCTCTGCTTGTAACTATTACTTTCTGGACGCTGATACCACGTCCTTCGACACCTGCGNCGGACGACCCATTGAGCNTGGCTATCAATAACCACGCTTTGACTACTGGGGTGATGCTTGTCGACTTATTTGTAAATAACATTCCAGAACGGCTCCTGCACGTCGTTCACAGCTTCGCATTTGTCATAATTTACACGACCTATTCAGTAATACTCCACGTTAGTGGCACTGCTTCCAATGTATATGCTGTAATAAACTGGTCAAATAGCCCTGGCCTTGCTGCTGGAATTTCAATTGGCGCAGCATTCGCCACCATATTCCTGCGTTGCATTGCTTTTGGTTTGTTCAAACTCAGGTCATGCATAGCAGCTAAAACGACAAGAGACCGAAATGGTGGTACCAGGCAATTGCAGTCAAATCCAGGTGATGAAGAGAACCTTCAGAATTTGCGGTTAATCAAACAAGAGGATACTTCTCTGGTTTAAAACGCTAAAAAGTCTGTTGTTTAGACAGCGAAAGCAAGTGGCCACTTAGTCAGTCAAAACCACACTATTTCAATATGACCAATTCCTGCTTTTAGAGCAGTTATACAAACTAGTTGCTCGAAAGTGTTGAGATCGTTCACAAGTATGTGTTAGCTACCTTGCTTCTGGTTATTGTAGATTTTATAGAACCAGAAAGCTTTTCAATCTTGGCAAAAGAGCGTAGGAAGTTGTGCTGGTTCGTGGAGTTTTCAATCCAGTTGGATAGCTCAACACAAAAGTTTCAATATGTTCTTCCGAGCAGTTGCACTTAAAATGTCATCGTTTAATATTTCCATCGATGCGATTGATTTTTGTTTCCTTGCTAAACTGTACAAAGAACGTACATTGTACCTTGCAGCACTTAATTTTCATTTTTATGCACTGATACCAAAATTTTAGCAGCTTACTTCGAAGATTATGTCCTATTTTTAGAGTGGGGTGTTCCCGGAAGGAAGGTGCGTGTGTACAAAGCGTATAGGTTCAAAACCACGACTGCTGCGGTGTGTAGTGTGAAAAAAACAGCGTATTTGTCGTTATGTCTGGAGATGACGTCAGTTTCAAGATGGTTCAGTTACCATGCACAACATCTTGATTATTTTGCCGTTTTGGAAATTGATGCTGTATNNAAAATAGAAAAATTATGTAAATGCTAACTTTGCTATTTTCATTTTACCGGTGTTTAACACTGACAGTAATTTTTATCATAACTTATCTGTGCAGTGCGCTCGCAAGAAAAAAATTGATAATTATCAAATTTCGAAAACCTGACTTCTGTAAATAACTGAGAAACCGAATCATGCCAATAGCCATTACAAGCGCGAAGAATACAAATTGCAAAGCGTACTTTGACAACGTCATAACACTATGAGCAGTAAGACGAGGGTAAGAACTAATCAAATGCAGTATACGCATCGTACAAGGTTGAAATCAATGCAAATAAATAACGAAGTCGCTTTGGGATGACTTATTATTATCTCCGTTGCAGTTATCTCGTTATCTGCAAACAACTGCAAACGTTTCCTGAGACGTCCACAAAATTTCTGGTAAAGCNAAGTGTATGCACCACCAGGGACGCCGAAGAACGGCAACATGACGGAGAGGGTGCTCCCCATGACCATTAAAAAGGGGGACAACGGGGACGGAGGTATCTATTCATACGTGTCATAGTTAATTTCATGGTTTATCAAGATCAACTTGAAGTAAATTTATTGCAACTATTCGCCCACCTAGAACATTAAGAGTGGTTTTCTATGATTTCTGTTATTATTGTTGAGGTCAACATTGTTGCTGAACAGAAACAAAAGTAGTTGGCAACGATTTGTTTTGTTACTTGTAAGTTCCCGTTGCGCTCAACGGCTTTACCGGCCCCCTGCCCCATCTCTGCTTCGGCGTCCCTGTGCACCGCATTTATTAAGTCTGAATGATCTCACATAACACCGACTGTGATTGGCCTGCTGACAACGGCGAGGCCAGGTGAAGTCTTCGAAACCAAAATATAATTGCACGAAACCTATCCGACTGCCGCCATTGATGTGGAGTGCACGTAGGCTGGAACCAAAAAGTCAAATATTAGGGAAAATACACCCTTTCCTGTTCAAAACTTTGTATAACCTACGCGCCTTTTAGTTTGAACGTAAACATGGTCGTGGGTTTCTTCAGTTTGGTCGCAAAAGCCATGATTTGTGTTTTCACGGTTTGCGAAAACATCGTATTTAGTGTTTTATCATTTGGCCCAGCTGTTGTTGCTCTGCGATATCATTTGCACCAGCTTTTGTTGTTCTGTGACATTGTATTGTTTGTTTTTTCGCTTTAGTTTTGTCGTAAAAGCCATTATTTGTTCCCATGGTTTGCCTTAACATGCTACTGTGTGCTTTATCATTTGTCCCAGCTGATGTTGCTCTGTGAATTTGGGCGTTTATCGAAAAGTTTCGATTCCGTTTTATACTTGTTTTCGTAAGTGTTTTATTCAATGATTTTATTCGGGTGTTTATTCGTTGCGGTTACTGTTTGCTTAGCGCTATCCATCGATGCATTTTATACAGTGGCATTCGGCGATGCTTTCAGCCAAATCAGTGTCACCTTTATTTATGTCATACAGTGATAGTGATCTGATATTGCTTGTTTCCCCAAAAGAGGATACGGGTTGCTGGTATCGTCATTGCTGTCATTCGCGTTAGACCAGCGCCCATGGGCGTCGGAAGGGGAGCAGGGCGGGGCTTGGTCACCCCTGGATTTTGAAATTTGAAATTTTTCTATTACAATTTTAAGGTCGTTTTCTTAGTTTCGAGAAGGAAAAATGAGATGTCACCACTTTTGTTCCCCCATGGAAATATCTTTATGTTTACCTATAAAAAAATCCCACATTGGCACCCCCTGGAACATATCCTTCCGACGCTCATGCCAGCGCCATGACTGTTTCAGTAACAATTCGAAATTCTACTCGCTAAAGGGTTGCTAGGAACCTGCATGCCATCACGGGCTACAGGAAATGTGGAATATCGCAGGTGGCCGCAAAAATCCTGATTGTATCATATAATGAAAAATACAGCCCAGTACACATTTTTTTACTTTAAAACGTAAATTCAACACCATTTGGATAAAGGCAATTATAACGCGGGTCATATTACATGGTCACGCGGGCCATCCCTGCACTAGAACAATCGAAAATACCTTTGCCTGTAAACACAATACAGTACGGTTTATAAGCGAGGCAAATGGGCCAGATGCCAAGTAACGCAAAAGAAGCCATAGCACAAACATACTGGATAAACGATACAATCGACGGCGAGCGCATGCAGAGCGACGCCACACAGGTGTGCAACAACGCTGACTAGAAATTCGCAACTTGCTTGAGAACAGGGCGGATCTAGCCAGTATGGATAGGGGTGGGGCGATTTCAATAATATTTGGTAGTCAAGTCCTATTTAATTTAATTTAATTTATTTGTTTATAGCAGACACGAAGTCCACAGTATGAGCACGCACACTCTGCAGAACGCAGGTTGATAAAACAGACAATACAGAACGT
>JGI24158J21664_10008715_pt1 | contig 13509 bp, 6 predicted proteins | sample Ectturendosymbi3_FD_21664 | JGI IMG/M metagenome (IMG submission 21664) | reverse complement strand
AGCTATGTCCAAAGCGCGGTCCAGGGGCCACATGAGGCCAAGTAGAAGGTTTTGCGACCCAATGAGCTTTAGCTTTTAGCTTTTCATTATTGTGTATGTGCAATACAACGGTAACCTGTCTTTATTTGTAATAATCTTAAATTTGACATTTTTGATGCAATGGTCCTTAATCCCCATTTATCATGCAGTATGCACTGTAGATTTCCATGTGTCAACTGATATCTTAAGGCAAAAGTGATTTCTACTCAGGGCCGGCGTTACCAAGTGCGGGGACCGATTTGAAACACTTTTTCGGGGCCCCACTCAGTGGTGTGTAGAATGTTTTGAGGGGGTGTGTGGCGTAATGATAGAAATCGGTGATGTTACAAAGGCGGGGCCCGTAATGGTGAACCCAAGACCTCTCCAGCAGGGACTTGACTGGACAGCGCCGTTACATCCAATAAATCAAAGAATTATAACCCTCATTTATACCTCCTCTCTGGCTAGGCACCTCCTGATCAGAAAGGATGTACGAGTGTAGTACCAACAGAGAGGTATTGAGTACTGTGATAGTGGATATCCAGAGCCGAAAACTTTGCAGTAGTAACAAAAGATTATATTTTCCAGGCCAGGAGTATTAGCCATGGATGACCTGCCGCTTCACCATGTGATGGTATTCTTTTGCGGTGAAACTTAGAAAATCGTGTCCCATCACTTTCGTTTCTGGGAAATCTACCATTATGATTGCAGGCGGTCTTATTTGGGCTAAATAGTCCAGGGTTAGAGGCGCAGCCAGAATGAGGTCGAAGAGGCCATGGCTCACCCCGAAACAAACTTGCTAAGGTTTTTACTGGTCCTTTGTATCAATTTTCAACCGTTAGAAAAACATCGGTGACTGACGATGTCATTGATTGGCCCCTCCCGAACAATATTCTTGACTGTGCTACTGCCCAGGGTAACACCCCGACTCATGACCTCTGGCTAGGTAGCAGGATTATTTTTTCCTCCAAATTTTGAATTTTCTTGCTCGCATGCGTCATCAGATACACATCTGACGAGGTTCCTTCTTTGTCAGAACCAACACTGGAAACGACTTGTAGCTATCACTTCCCGTACATAAACTTCCACATTGACTGTCTGGTGTAACATGACCAGGCTAGCTGCCTACGTTGTCGCAGTGTGGTGTGGCATTGAAGGTATATCCTCAGTGGTTAAAATACTTGTCAAACGCAGCTTTCTTTTTTTATGCTTCGGTCTGTTTTCGCCTTAACTTAAGGCCTCTTTTGGCTGCCGCTTAATATTTTCGACCTATATCTCTTGGTCTTTTTCGGCCTATGTCTCTTGGACTCATAATATTTAGCTTAGTTGCAGTACAGACAAAACATATTCTTAAACAAATAGCCCAAATTCGACTGTACAGAACACCTGCCTGTCACTATATACTTTACACGTGGAAAATGGTTACAGTGAAAACTACGTAATAGAGCACCAATTAAAGGAGTACAAACCGCTTATTAGAGCAAGCTTTCAATATCCCGGAGAAGGTTGTTTTTCAATATAATTTTTTTTGTTTTTCAGCTTTTCAATATCGCGGAAAACTCTTTTCTCTATTAACACTAAAGAAATATATGAAGTGATTGTAGATCTCCTAATAAGTTTAAACATACTTTTTAATTTTTCAAAACAGGCAATACTGTAATAGCCTTAAACCTCCACAAAAGTTACTCCACTTTACACCTTTTCAGACTTTTTGCAACTTTCAATTTGTTAGGCTATATCTCAGAAATTACAACGCCAGTCTGTGAGATTGGTACCACAATCCTTCCTTGTTTCAGTAGTATATCATGATGCAATTTTCACCACATGAACATCATGAGGCTTACTTCACTTGAACCAAATATCACTTCTGTTTGCAAGTGGCTTAACTGCTAGTAATTTTCTGTTACTTTTTAGGGAACCGTTATTTATTGCACATCTGAGATAGTCATTCATAAGAAAAACGCGTTTTATTTCAAACGTTTACGCCAATCTCAGGTTGCCTCACCCCATCTATACGAGACGGAAAATGAACAACAACATTAAAGGACTAAGCAGCACACATTAGCAATTACGAACTAAGCCATACCTTCAGAAGACAAGTAGTAGTAAATATTGAAATATCAACGTTCAACAATTATCAAACCGTATTTTGCAGCAACTACTGAAACCTGACGTTCCTAATAAGAAGCCCTTTTGTAAATAAAACAGAAAACAGCTTAAAGAATTAACCCCTCCCTGCCTTAACGAGGTGCTAGTGAAAAAAAACTTGGTTACTCACCACTGAAAACAATGACCATTCTTACTACAGAACTTTGATGAGGGCGTTAAAAACCGCGCAGTTCACTTGGATTATCGTTGGCAAGGTATCCCATGCTTGAAAAATACTGTGGGACCCTCCAGAGTTTTCTCAAGTTTTGACCTTGCTCACTGCAAAGACTTTTTCAGAGAGCGCAATTGTTTCATCTGAATACCGAGATGTTTGTAAATCAATGTTTCAGTTTATTTTGATGGTGGTAGTAAAGCGAGTTTATACTGTAGGTTGAGAGAACGTTGGAAAAATTTGGTAATCGTTTTGGTCTTTCAAAACAACTTAAAAAATAAACTGAGCCACGCCCGCGCCGGCTACTATGCACAAGCAGCTTCGATAGAAAGTGTGAGTTTGCGTTGGTTGTAGGCGGAGCGCGGGGCCCCTTTGGCGCGGGGCCCGATTGGACGAAATCGGTGAAATCGGCTTAAAAACGGTCCTGTTTCTACCTGTGTGATTTCTGCTCATGTATTTGTTTGCACTAAACTGATTTCGAACTACCCTTGTTGTTCCATTGGCGCTAAACTTGCATGTGGCATATCAGTTTGTGATTGAATTGAAAATACCATGCAGTCGTTATCATTGCAGTTAGTACTCGAATGCTTTCACTAAACTTTGGTTTGCTGGAATGAAAGTAAAGCAAGCCATTCAATGTGCGAGTGCGATACTCTTAAACCTTGGTTATTTTTGTACAATACATTCCAACCAGCATATCTGTTATAACATGACTTTCTGTATGTGATGTTGTAATGCCGGTTTGCTTGTGGTAGTATTTGTTTTTGCAGTCATTTCGTTGCTGTGCCTCGTCAGACAGCCGCAACTGTTCATGTGGAGAACCTAAGAAAAGTTCACATCGAGAAACCTCCTTGCAAAGAAATTGCTTCAGTAGCTGAGCTGAGTTTTTATTAGCTGGAATTATTTCGTTTCTGCAGCTTTTCAGAAACAATGTTTTCGTGGCAAACAGTGTAACTCTTTGTACATTTTGCAGTATCCGACTTGAGATTGAGATGGAGAATTAACAGTATTGCTCTACAATTAGAAGCCTTAGATTTCTTTCAAAAATGATGCAAAAAATCTTCGAAACGGAACTGTTTGAGCTGACTTTTATAACCAAATCGTGGGTAAATCAAAGTAATGCATGCGCATGGGCCGTGAACGATCTCTGCAGATAATGCAGATTATATCAGAGATTTAGGTCAGAAATTTAAACTCACTCAACTTAAAAACAAAACTTTGCGGCACAAAGATTGATGGGCGTGCAACAAGCATAGCGCGATGAGTTCGACACTGCAATTTCATGACAAACAAGTTAAAATTCCCAGCATTTCTTACTTTGGCCAAGTCAGTGTGGTTTTCTAGAGAACGTGACAAAATATTTGCTTGTGGTACGATTCAAAATAAACTCTCTGTGTACGGTACGATAAAATCATAAAAATTCTCTTGAGTAGGTTTCAATTTTTATGTTTTGGTTTCCGATCGTTTGTTTGGTTGCACTGCCTAAGATATTAGGAAAACCTTATTTCGAGTAGCCTTTCCAAGGTCTTATTCTGCAGAGCTACATAGCAAATCATTGTCGGGTAGTTTCCACTCGGTAATTTATGTAGCAACCTGTTCTCACGAATAGAAAGCTGAATTTTTGATAAGCAATCGCTGGAAAATCTGAACAATTTTTCACTTAGTGCCAGGCAAGTTCATTAATTTACTTAAAATAAGTAAATATTAACTTTTGCAGAAAAAATAGGCCGTTCTGAAGATTGTTCTTTATAAAAAGTGAACAAAATGACCAAAGATCTAGAGAAAAGAAATCTTCTGACCAACAGTGACAAAGCAAAATGCATTGATGACGAAGATGACTCAACTGTGGATTTTAATGTGATACTTAAAGCAATTGGCGATCTTGGCCGATACCAATTATTGCTGGTTTTGATTGTTTACACAGTAACAATGCCAGCTGGAATCAACATGGTAGGATCAGTGTTCCTTGAAGCCACTCCCACTCACAGGTGTGCTCTACCGTCAATAGACAACCACCCTAAATTGTACCACAACGTAACCGAGCAACAGATAAAGAATTACACCATTCCATGGAAGGATAGTACAAACGTGAGCCAACACTGGTTTTTAGTATGGTTGTGACAGTCATGCACCAATTCACATATTTGGTTGGCTTAAATTGCATTAGTATATTGAATGTAACCGTGATGTAACGTTTTTCTTTGTTCCTTCAGTTTTATTTCAAACTAGAAAATTTTTATTGAACCAAAGTTAAAAATTGGTACGCTATGCATGAATAAGTAATAAGTAATAACGCAGGATTTTTTGATGATCAACAGCAATTGTAATTAAGGAAATACCTTTCAGTTTGAGGAGAACCTTTTCCGAAATCTTTCCTGTTTGCGCCGTTATTTTTCTGGCCAAGAAACTACAATATGAATAACCCTAAAAACATTTTACTTTATGAAGTACAAAACACCTTCCACAGTCAAAGAAAAAAGCTGAAACTGCGTTAGAACGAATATCATTTGCTCTTCTGATAAAATAACGCTAATAATAATTCATATTTTTCAATCTCAGAATCGATTAACTAAACTTTGCCTTGATGGCAATGTGTTCTGATGGTGTGCACTTTGAAATTTCAAGTGAAACGAATAAAACATATTAAGAAATTGTTTTGAACATAATGGCAGAACTGTGCCAGTTTACTTTGCAAACGTTTAACAAGTGCTGCTCTGGCGAAGCCCATTATGTTCCAGTGCTTATTTCAAATCCACGTTTTCAATTGTAGATTACATACTTGTGGCAAGAGGAATATTTGTAATGTTAGTGCCTTAGTTCCCCAAAATAGTGCTTTTCAACCTTCCTCTCCTTAGAATAGTTCAACCTTTCTCTCCTGACCATAGCCTTTCGAACACTGCTCTTCAACTTTTTCACGGTGCCCGTTTCACGCTTTGGCAAAAACCTTGTGTACCTTTACTAAATGCAATTTATAATAAAGTACAAAAGGCAAAGTCGGAATAAAGTTTCAAGTTGGTCAGGTTGTCCTGAAAGCTACATGAACCACTTTTCACACAGCATAAGAATATAAATTTTCTAATATATTAACGAGCCTATCACCTAGCTACCACAAAAAATAAAACAAAGCTCGTATACTGTAAAACCAAACAACAAAATTTAATACAATTATGAAATTAGTGGCTCCATATTTTCTGCATTTTTATTACATTTCTTCTGAACAGAGAGAGCAACAGCACATTCTGCAAAGTTTTCGTACTCAAGAATGTGTATAAAGAAACCCAATTTATCGAAAAGAATCCTTTCACTACTAAAGATCAGATACTATGATCTTATCAGTGTATATATTCCGTCTGCCGAGCAGGCATCATCAGTTCTTAATCAAATTTAATTTACGAGCTTCGTTCCGGACGCTCATCGTTATCTTGACGAAAATGCGCAGTTAAATGATTTCTAGGTAAGTTTGTGTGACCGGAAATGAGGCTAGAGATGTTATTTTTCAAAACAATGTCCTTGAACACCCTTCCTGAATTTTTCATACACTGTCGTGGACAAAGAAAATCTATAAAAGTTTTGAATTACACGCTCTTTTACCAAAGTAGGAATTTGGTCTTCATGGTGTTGATTTTGCTGGTTTATTGAAATTTATCACGTGCTTTCACTTGAAGACTTACGTTAACTTGGCTTAAATGATAAAAATCAATACTGTCTATGCCAGATTTGCAAACCAGAACGTCTCACGACGCTTAACGAGTTTGAGGACTCCTTGTTCAGCGTAAAAGTCCCAGTACACTCGAAAGTTTAAAAACACGGGATAGAACTCTGTCTCGGCACAGACAAAACAAACGTCTGAATGTAGAAAGTTTTTGTTGGTGAAGGCCATTGTATCTCAGTTTCCAGGCAACTATTTGTTTTTTTCGCACGATTTAGAATTGAATTTGCACAATCTACGACTTCTCGCAAAACATCGTTACACTTTTTTCTTGATTGCGGACCTATGTTTGTATTACGTTTCTAAGTAATACCTCTATGTGGAGATTGTGTTGATTCCATAGGCTTTCTGGAGACAGTCCGTTTGCTTTTATATCTTATCCTTTTCCACGCATGACTTCGTCACCATGCGCTGTAACAGATTTCAACTACGACAACAAATTCATACCCTTTTGCTCCGAGCCTAAATACCTCGGAGTAACGTTGGACAGGTTGCTCACGTGTCGCCGGCACCACGAGTTACTTCGCAAAATGTTAAAATCACGCTTTGCACTGTTGAAGCAGCTTGCTGACTCGGGTTGGGGTGCTGAAACAGCAAAGTTGCGAACAGCCAGCTTAGCCCTGGTCCATTCAACAACAGAGTACTGCGCTTCTGTATGGTGCGGCAGTGCTCACACCCCCTCATTGACCCTTCCATCAATGACGCTTTGCGAATTGAGACTGGATGCCTGCGTCACAACCTAGAACCTACCTATGCTTACAGGCATCCAACCTGCTAAGCTTCGTCGCAAAGGAGCCACATTGCCTTTAGCACACCGTGCCATGATGGAGCCTGGACGTCTGCTCCACTCAGCGCTCATCTGTCCACTGAGTAATGCACGGCATCTCAAATTGAGGCACCCATTTGTACTCGCCGCACAACAACTCATCAGTTTATCTGACAACAATAACAGAACTGCGGCGCTCTAGGTGGATCACCGATGGAATGGTGAGTGTTTGTACAACACTATGAAACTCCGTACTTTCATCCCCGAAATCAGCACCCACTTTCCTGGAATGGCGCCACTAAGAACAGCGCGGGTCCGGGTTTTAACCGCCTCCGTACCGGTGTCGGAGGTTTCAACTCCTGCCTACACATATCGGATATTGCCTCTTCTGCGGCTTGTGAGTGTGGTGGAGAAGAACTAACGGTCGACCATGTTATCCTCCAACGTGGAATTCATCAAGCTCCCCATGGATTGCACGGCCTGACGGTTCTTGATCATGAGACAGTCACATGACTGCTCAACTTCTGCCCCGAGATCTAGTGCGGCCAAGAAGTGGGTTGGAAGAACTCGCTCAAACGACGAAGTAACAGTTATGCATGTTTCTAAAATTTCCTTACATAAAATCGTTTACTTTTTTGTAAATCCCTGCATCAGCTGCATTTTATCCAACTGCTTGCAGCTCAAATACTGGACAGCGACTCTGATAGATTGTACGCCCGACATTTTACATAAAACCATGAGCTGGTACTCGCAGTTAAAATTTCGCCATATTGCATGCCGAAAGAGGAGACTTTTGATAAGTTTTGAACTTGTTATTTTGTGATTGTGGGAATATATCGGTACATCGTTGCACAACAGAGTTGGTAAAAATAATTTTCTTGACATTATCCACTTCGTTTGTTGTGCTGAAAACGAGTTCGCTTCCTGACTGATTTATCGCCAGAATTTGCAGAGTGAACACTAGGCGATTTTCATGTTTCTTGGCGAGGTTCTCCGTCCTGTTTGTTTAGTTGGTATAGCGAGATGTGCAGTAAAGAAGTGCGAACAACTTAAAACACACGAAAAGAACCTTTTGTAATAGTTTGCCTTTGAAAAACTGGGTTTGCTTGGGCGTGCCCAAATGTAGAGCACAGGATTTTGACACCGAGACAGCTTTCTCCTGCAACCGGCGACAAAACAGATCATTCATGAGATTACCATTCCTTGTCTGAAACCTTCCTGGAACACTGAAGACTTATTACTAGGGCAACCAAAAACCAATAAAGTCAAAATTTTTCTGCCGTTTCTAAAGTTTATGAAACGTCCATAAACCAAATTTCACGCTCATACCATGAGGGAATCCCAAGTTATTAGGTCAAAAAAAGTCAAAGTTTATCATTAGGTCAAAATTTATCGTTAGGTCAAAATTTTCTTGCAGCACAGTTTTTTCTCTTTATCGATATTTTATTGAAACTACAACAACAGATACTGATATGCTTTTGCAAGTTTAGTTGCAATTCTATAATAATAATGGGTTTGTTGCGCATTCTGACGTAATAATGTTGTTTTGCCCACTACTGGACGATTGAAAATTATGTACGATAGGTGTGGTAGGCGAGAAATGTGGTCTTACAGTACTTGTTTTAGTAAATGCTCAATCCATTTTGTACATAGTGTTTCAGCTTTATGATGTTCTCAGGATTGACTCTACTGTAGTTATTAATGTACTTATCAATATATCATCCCCAAAGTTAAACAACCAAATTTTTTTAGTTTCGAGGCTTAGAGTGCATGGATATGCTTCTGGGTTAACCTCAACATCTAAGGCTGAATTATTTTGCAGTTTTAAACGCAAAAATGTATAGGTCAAAATAAAGTCAAAATTTGTAAATTATAAAGTCAAAATTGTTAGTTTTTAGCTCAAAAAATTTGTTGCCCTGCTTATTACATCAAGCTGCTGGTCGACACCGCCTTGTCTTTCTAAATTTTGATTAATTTTTGCAATAGCAAACACGTGCTACAACTCTAATCCACTTACAATGAAGGCAGACACTGTTGTAAGCGAGTCTTAAGAGTTTTTGGAATGTATCATTTATTAAAAAAGGATACCTCTGGTCCCTGCAGATAGATTTATCGCCATGTGACGGAGATCTTCGCCTTTACGGGATTACAACTACTGCCGTAGTTTGGTAGCGAAATTGTCTTTTCATGTCAACCGTGATACCCTGTGTATGGACATTTCACTTTCAACACATGGGATGTGAGATTTACAGACATGCCAAAACCAGGTTCTTGCTGTTGGTTGCAAACATCATTTGCTGATGCGACGAATAGCCATTTTTTTGCAAACACCTGCATTTGGTGTAAATGAAAACTGAAAGAAGTTGTTTCGTTTCTTCTGATTTTCGTGGTGCTATTTTGCAAGATTATTTAAAAGTTTCTATCAAATGCACATTTGCAATCACTGGTTGAGCAGAAAAGATACTGGGCAGGCGGTTAACGATTTAACTTTTAGCGCGAAACATACGTAATCATGTAGACATTATTGCATTTTCTCTGTTCTTGTTTTTCAGCAAGCGTTTTGTAGGAAGGCTTGCAATTTCAGAGGACGGAGTAGAGAGCTACTTCCTTTTTTTCTGTTTTCATTGCAAAAGTTGTTCCACAACCTGAAAAAGCCAAAGTACATGAAAAACCATGCAATCATAAGTATATTTTGAACATTCCAAAAACTTACCTCCCAAAATAACGACGATTTATTTCACAAAATTAAAATTTACAGCACAAGTACAACTTGAGTGCTAACAAAGTGTAACCGTAAACAATAAATTTGTATTGCGTCAGACAGGGTTTTCATAAACGAAAAAGATAACTCGCTTGCATTAATCGCTCAGTTGTAACTTGTCCCGAAAATACGCACGCGCTGCTTTCCGTAGGTGTAGGAGTAGGGAAATGTTTGAGGGTGCGAAGGATTTTGCCCCAATTTGGTCCGCAAATTTTCCCGAAAAAAACTCCAAACAAAATGACCTCCAAAAACCAAAAAAACGACTACATTTCATTTCATGTTGGTCGCATTTTTTTAAATCAAGGAACTTCAAGCACCATTTCACCATTTTTGCCAAAATTTCCTCTAACTTTCCCGAAAAAAACTAAAAACAGACATGATCTCCAAGAAAAAAATAAAAAATACAAAGAAACGTCTGCACTTTCATTTTTGGTGCCATTTTTGTAAAATCAAAGCACATACAGCAATTTTGCGAAGATTGTCATACATTTTGCCAAATTTCTCCAGATTTTGCCGGATTTGAAGTGATTTTGCCCGGATTTTCACCAAATCAAAAGTTTTGGGGGTGGAGTTGCACCCCTGAACCCCTGCATCCTACACCAGTGCTGCTGTCCCTTCGAGGTTTTGATTCAAGATTGCAAAACAGTTATCATGAAAATTTAAACACTATATGGCAGTGGTTCCCAAATCATGGTAGAGATTATGTCTCATTACCCGCAGTATTTAGGAGTGATCGCTCATAATACAGAACAACATTGTGGATTGGGTCCGCGTTAACCCCCGAATGGCTGCATATTATTTGGAATCATAAAGTATTGCAGCTAATTCGGCGAGATCACTTAAATTACAACCACCAGATTGGTATACGCTCTTATCAAGGATCCTATTCTTGGTGAATCTCTCTCATGTAGCTCGTATGAGGTAGTGCCTGACCGGTACAATGGCAACCAGCACTCGTATGGTATAGGCCAATGGTTCCCAACCTGGGAGGAATTCCACCCCAGGGAGGAATTCCACCCCAGGGAGGAATTTCACGAGTTCAGGGGCGGAATTTCCACTTCATAGTTAAGGTACTTATTCATTGTAAGTTTTGTACTTCTTTTTAAAGTTGACATTGGCTCTTTCAGTTAGTTATATCACTTTATATTTGTGAGTTATTAGCAAACTATCACACATTTTTGTTGAGGAACTTATAATGCCATTATTTAACAACAACTAATTTTTGCACCAAAAAGGATGGGAACCACTGGTATAGGCTAATGTCTGGAACATTCACTGCGTTTCACACTTGTCACATGACTTGAACAAACTGCAACGCGCAATGCATAAGATCTGTTCTACAAAATTCAGGAATCTGCTTCCAACATGTCACGTGCAATGTATGGATACGTCTAGTGGGAGAAAATCGTATATTTACATTAAAAAAAAGTGATTTGTAAGTTTATGAAACGTCTGCAAAAGCACACGAAAATTGGAAAGTTGGCATTAGGCATCTCAAATATTTCAAATACAGAATTCATTTATATTCATGTTACACTGGTTAGTAGTGGTATACTTGAATGAATGGTTCTTTTCAAATGTTGGTGTCGAACTTCAGCACATGCCTGTGGAATATCACAACCTACGTGCACTACAATGTCTTTTTTATTTTATATTACAAAAAATTCTTTTTCAGCCAAAATTTTATTGTCTGCGTATGTTGACAGCAAATCTTTTTTGAAACGCACAAAAAAGTCTAAAATTTCAGTTAAAATTTTTACTTTGAACAAAACTAATCCCTTATGGGTTTTATCTCTTTTTCTTTACGCAGGGTTACTCCGAATGTCAACGTTACAATTATAACTTCTCTGCATGCACACCAGGAACGTTTGACTGTATCAGACCTCACCCACCTGTGCATCCACATGTTATTGCGATTAATTGCGATGAAGGATTTCATTACGACACAGGAACGTACAAGGAAACAGTTGTGACAGAGGCATGTGCCAGGATCCAATCCTATTATATTTTTCTGTCGATGTTGTTGGTGACATCACTTCAAGACCTTAGACAATTTGCTGAACGAAATCCAAGTATTGATCACTGGAAGTTTGCATTAATCACCCAGTTTTTGCATTGGTCAAACAGAATTGTTTTGCAATACTTTTTTTGAAAGTGCAGATAAAAGTTTAGGATGCAAACTAAGCTGAACCACATCTTGAAATGTGTTTTGTTCATATTTTTCGATCAACTGTCACCTAGGGTTGATGAACAATTGCTTTTTGTCTTTTGTTCAAACAATCTTTAATGTTTATCGCGTTTATGTTGTGTTTTATTTTACAGTGGAATCTTGTTTGTGATCGCGTCATAATTGAATCAGTTGTGACGTCGGTTTTCTACCTGGGCATTATGGTGGGTGCTTTGGCCGGAGGGATTGTTGCTGACAGGTATGAGTCAAACAAGCTCATGCAGAAGTCGAAGGTAGATTTTCTTATCATAAGGTTTTGCAAGAGCTCACTTCTTGATTTGGTAAGTTAGAAACAACCTGTGCTTTAGCTCCGACTGAAACGAAAGCAGCTCGGTAAGGACATTTCCAGCTGGATGCTTTGCTCCATTAATATTTCAATTTCTACTTACTGCATTGATGCAGTTTGTTGCTGTTGATTACAGGATCGGCCGATTGCCAACTATGATCGTTTGCCAGCTTTGCATGATAGGTGTGGGCGTTGGATGTTCTTTCTCACCGAATCTACCTTCATACGTGGTTCTCCGCTTCGCGCTGGCGATTCTGGTTCAAGCAAGCTACCTCTCCTGTTTCGTTTATGGTGCGTATCGAAAAATTAACAAAATCCAGGGCATAATGTAAAGTATCTGGTTGAACCTTGCTTTTAACTTATGCCTGCAGCTTGCAAATGCGAATGTTTCGAAAAAAAATTTGGAAAAATATCGGAGGTCGTTTTTCTCATATTATGTGTCAGTGGGAAACATCATCTCCTGACGTCCATCTAATCTTGACGAAAAAACAGCAGAATGAATGGTTGGCAGGCACACCTGTCTTTTTTTAAATTTTTTTAAGTGCGATTTTTTGAATTGCTCAGAAAACTTTCTTTGAAATTCTACCTGTAATAACACCCTGCTTGTGATGAAATAAGGACGTCACCAAAAAAAACACATCGCTCCAGTTTCGAATTTTGAACATTCTATGCATACCAGGTTATAATAACGCTTACCTGTGTGAGGTTATTAGTGCAATATTCAGTGTTTTTGCGTCTTCCCACATCAATTTACTAAGATAAAGTTTTGTTTCAGTCATGGAGATAACTGGAGACAAGTGGAAAACAGCCGTTGGAATTAATGTTCAAGTAATGTTCACGTTAGGCGAGATGCTTCTGTCACTTTTTTCATTTTTGTGGAGAGACTGGAGGCACTTACAGTTCTATATGTCTTTCCTTCCAATCATCTTTTGCTCTTTGTCTATGTTTGTGCCCGAATCTCCCAGGTAAACTGGTTACTGTCAGAACACACGTGAAAAATTTTTCGTGAGGTTTTTCTTTGTAACAATCCAGGAGGTACACTGTTTATTGCCCATAAGCTTAATCTTAACTCGAACACTAACATGATTTGCAAAAAAAGGAAATACAATTCACAAATAAAAAAGGATAAATATCAATACAACATCTCCAGCTCATCGCTCCTCCGCAAACCTGTTCCTGGCGAAGCAGTGGTACATCGATCCATTGCTACATACGGCGCCTACGGATACCTGGAAATCGTGTAGTTACATCTAGGGCTGTGGAGTCAGAGTCGGAGTCGAGGAGTCGGAGTCGGAAGGATTTTCAACCTGAGGAGTCGGAGTGGTAGAAAATTTTAACGACTCCGACTCCGGGCAGACCTTTTGCTCAGCAATTGTGACTGTTTGTGCCACAAACGTGCGTAAGCGTCACACTTGGCAATTT
>JGI24158J21664_10008714_pt1 | contig 13510 bp, 6 predicted proteins | sample Ectturendosymbi3_FD_21664 | JGI IMG/M metagenome (IMG submission 21664) | reverse complement strand
CAGCCTTTCAGTAGCTGTACCTCAGTCTTCCAGTAACTGCACAATCTAGCAGTTGTTCGGTAGTTTTATACTTTAGTTTCCAGCTTGTCCTTCAAGTCGTTGTGACTTTAAGTTCTTTTACATGTAGAGAACAATGTGATTGTTCCGCTACACAAGGCATCGAAGGTGAACAGGTGGCCTTGTTCAAACCTGACGTCACACAACACTTCTCCGCGCACCCGCTGTAAAGAAAAAATAGGATTACTCAAGTTGCGCCAATGAGCTCTGGTCACGCAGATAGCGCAGACGCGTGAGCTTTGCGTCACCAAAAATCTTTCCTGTGCGAGTCGCGAGAGGAAAGATTAGAAAGCAAATGAAACAAAAACGAAACAAACATTTGTAGAGACGTGCAAGAAGCCCACGTAAGATTCGAAAAACAAGTCGGACTCTTGCAATAAATCTGAGAAACCAACGTTGGGTGGCTGGTGAGAAATTTGGACGAATTTCGTGTATCGAGTTCCATGCGAGCCAAGGAGCCGATCTCTTGGTAAGTTTTACCCTAGCTAGATAAAACCCTAATAAATTAAATTTAACTGAAGTTGAATAACGGAAGAAACAAACAAATCAGTTTAAAAACGCACTTTTGTTATGATTATGGTTGTGTTTTGATTTTATGAACTTGTGATTTGTGTGTTGTTGCTCAAATGTGTAATGCTATCGCATTTTGCGCAAAACAGTTGTGTTTTCCTCGGGCTTTATCCAAGCAGAAGCGTTACTTTTTCTTGTTTTGAGGTGGCTATTTCGTGCTGTGCATCTACTGAAGAAGGGACACCGTATCAATTGCAAATGTTAGGTAATAAGAGACGCAATATACAGAAGCAAATTTGGGTAAAGAAGAGAAAAGACTCATTTTTGGCTGGGGTTTCGGGCTTTTCCCAGTCCTACCAGTTAGGTCTGATGAACGTTGACGAAGTAAAGCAAGTAGGTCCTAGTCTCTGGGTAGATGTGGACTTGGATACGCAGGTTTGCTGACGGACATCCTAGGTACAGACGGCAGGAGGACGATAGTCTGAAGACTTGAGTCTCCCGGAATGTGTGGACCAGGCAGACATACGAATTTAGTTGAGATTAGGTGGCCTAAGCCCAGAAACGCGTCTGAGCCAACTACACATGGAAAAATTTTCCACATCTCGTGGAAATTTTGTTCAGTGTTTGACCAACGTATAACTGTAAATTTTGATGGCATATCGCACAAGTCACCACACAAATACCATTTGCTCTTATGTCAGGTTTTGGGTTTTGGTTCAGCAGGAAAGTTTTATTTTTTGTCAGCATTTGTGAAACGCCATGGATTTTTTATGTTTTCGTATGGCCATCACAAATCGCATAGTGCTGGCAAGGCCCTGACGCGCCTTCGGTTTGTTCTTTGATTACCACACAAACTTAAAACGACTTAAAGAGAAAGCAATCCGCTCAAACTTGGACATACGACAAATGACACGATAGCCATGGCATCAAATTGTGAAAAAACACTGCGTCCCCCAAAAAGCGACATCAAAGATTATAGGTGTAGGAGCAGGCACTGTTTTGGGGTGTAAAGGATATTTTGCCCAAATCTTCCCGAAAAAACTTTATGCGACAAGCTTTCGCTCTACAAATTCTGTAGCTGTTGATACATTATATTTTCCTCTACCAAGTTTCCATAAACTTGAAAATGGAAAAGGTGGTACTTGAAATTTGGTTCTTAATAAGCCAACTGAAAGAAGTACGCTATAAGCTGTGCAAAAACGTTCTCAAAAACCAGCGGACTCAGTCAGAGGCGTAACAAGGGGGGGAAAGGGGGCACAATTCCCCGGGCGCCGAATCACTATGGGGTAGCCGAATCACTGCGGGAAGGCGCCGAATCACTGCCGATGGCCGAGAAAAGTCCCAACAATGTCACAACAATGCTCAATACAGAAAATGTGCTTCCGAAAGACCTCAGGTTTGAACATGGGTGCGCCAAACTTGCTTCTTCCACCGGGCGTCATCTAACCTCGTTACGCCCCTAGGCTCAGTACTCTTGAGCATTTGCCTAAGAGCTCTTGAGGTTTGGCGTTCCATTCACATTCCAGCGTTACTGTCTGTAACATTAATACTGTGCTGTTGCGGATACTTGCCTGTCACTGGCCTCGGAGTTGAGGCTGTCTTGTTGTTTTCACGTGTCCGGTGCAAGGTAGGTGCTACTGTGTAGTAATGTTGAAATGATCTAATCTGATGCGATAATAGCTGGGCAAGAAGATCAAGATCTATACATCACAAGTATGAACTTTACACTATCCGCAAGAAACCTCATATTTAGCTGAGGTAGGCCTGAAGCTACTTCCTTCTCTGAAGACATATATGTGGCATGTATCATTCATATTAAAAGCTCTAGGTCAATGGCGCACAACATTTTTGGTATTTCCGGTCGCATACGTCTATTTTTATGAATTACGGCTGCCAGTGAGTTCAAGATGTTATTTTTGGCATCGCTCCTGTTCTGTTGTCCGGCTGATACGGCTCCGGTTTCGCATTTCAACCACATCACACGTTGTTCTCTGAAAAGTGATCGGCCAATTTTGCAAAGATACTGGCTGCAATGGTGTCTATGCCAGCAGGAGGATAAAACAGATAACTCATAACTCAGCACACAGATAAAATTGCTACGATGGTCTTGTGCAACTGGTGGAGCAACAAAATATTGGTATGAGCTCAGCTTTGCCTGGCAGTTGTACATCTTTAGTTTCTATGATTACGTAACAATGGAACAAGCAGATAAAAAGTTTCGTAGTAGCTGCCAGTAACTTCTAATACATTTGTTTGTTGAGATGTTCGAACTATTACAGTATGAGCGCAGTGTGTGCCAACTTTTCGTTGTTCGCGGTACCGTATTTTACAAAAAACAATAAGATATTAAATAGAGGATTTTTAAAAATATGTTTACAACAACACAACAAGGTTTTCTCATCCGCACTCGTCCGCACGGTCATGGGCGTCGGAAGGGCGAGGGCAGAGGGTCTTAGCCGCCCCTGAATTTTTGAATTTTCAGAAAAAAAGGTTGTTTTCTTAGTTTTGAGTTGAAAAAATCATGTTTCACTACTTTTAGCCCCCCCCCTGGAAAATTTTAGGAAAAATCTCCTAGTGCACCCCTGGAAAAAAATCCTTCCGACGCCCATGTGCAAGGTGTTTGTAATCCGCCCCGCACGGTTTTCTCATCCGCACCAGTGCGTATCGTCGCACTGGTTGAAAAACACTGCTTTACAGTATACTCGATTACTGTACCTCTGTGTACAATTACCAAAGCAGATATGCGAAATACCTTCTTTTGCCCAAATATTCAAGTGATTCAAGTACTTAGCAACTCTTCTTCTTCTTTTGGGCGAGTTCTTCTTTTATCCACTGCTTGGCCGCGCTAGATTTCGGGGCAGGTGTTGAGCAGCCATTCGATTGTCTCATCGCCCAGAACCGTCAGGCCATGCAGTCCATGGGCAGGTCGATCGATTGGACATTGAAGGAAAACATGGTCGACGGTTTGTTCTTCTGCACCACGCTCACAGGCCGCAGAGGCCATACCCCACTCGTACAAACAGGAGCGGAAACGTCCGTCACCGGTGCGGAGGCGGTTGATCCGAACCCAGGCTCTTCTTGGGAAGGTCATTCGGGGAGTGTGGGTACCGGCAGTGCCGTATCAGCTCAACCATGGGTCCCCCCAAAAGTCTTTACAAGGGCCCCCCTAATTGTGATTTATAAAAAAAAAACGTTTCAGACGTTATGCTACATCTCGAGGCCGAATAGCCTTCAAAACAAAATATTCTAATCGCAGACACAATTTTGGAAGAACCAGGTCCGTAGCCAGGTTTTAAGGTTTGGAGGGGCAAAATACATTTTTATGGGGGAAAGATTTTAATATTTAACATATGTTTGAAACAAATTTTTCTGAGCACAACAAAATTTCGGGGGACACTAAAAGATTTGGGCGCAACTGCCCCCGAATGCCTCACCGTGTCTGCGGGCCTGGGCAGAACCGTTGCCAGAAAGTCTTCCATTGGAGGCCTTCCTATTTGTGCAGGGGGATTAGACATTCTGAAAATTTATTTTTAATTCACAACATGAACAGCATTTGCAGATTGTGCAAACTAATTATAAATATTTTCCCGTAATTACCCATAATGGGCTCGTAGTTTCCAACTAAAATTTTTTGAACCAGCTAACGACAGGAATTGGGTCGTAAATCATTGTCATTTAATTGACGGCGATTATTTAGAGATGTCGTAATGAAATGCAAATGTAAGAAAATTTTGCAGGAAAGCAGAATCAATCCTATCTTTCAGTTATCAAAACATTATTACCGAAGGAGCAAACATGAGGCCGGTCAAAGCATGTGCGCCGCAGTGAACATTTTCTTTCACTAGCGCAAATTGAGAAGCTTTACCATGAGCTTAAGTGTAATATGCTTATAAAGCGTGCGCATTGGGCTTTTTACTGGGCGAAATACGCTTGCATAAACCTTGCTGACGTCTGGACTGTTAATCTCCTGGTGCATGGAACATGTTTAGATTAATAATATGTTGTATCTCAAATCGACCATAAATGTTAACCAACATAGACTAAGGCCTACGTGGACGCAACGGTTAACGTCCATAACCCACTAACAGCACTACTGTGTTTTGGGACACCCCCGAAATAGACTCTTCTAACTACACACTTAACTCCATCTGGCTGTCTGAACAGCAGGCTGCGCAAATGTGCAACTTTTCTCGTAAGCATCAAAGGTATCTTGCTGCTGTGCAGTGCAAAATAAGAGACTACCTGGTCTAGGCATAGTAGCCTACATTTTTTTGTAACAATCATTACACAAAATACGTTGATCAAGTGGAAGTCTTTCTTCTGAACGTATACAACTAGGCACGTAGGCAGGGCCGGATAAATGAACGCGAGGCCCATCAGGGCAAATTCGTGACCGCGAGGTCCCCGACACGCTTAGCGCAAGTGCTCTCCCTTTGCCGGCAGAGGCAGGTTGCGAAACTTGCTAGCGGATTGTTGTACTCTTGGTCTTTATGGCGTAACAACAACACGGCAATAAATCTTCAAATGTTCACTTCAAGTTATGGGAGTAGGCGGTTTGGCGCATGGGACCAGGGCTCCCACTGAGGTTTTTTCTACCTGGGTCTGTTTTTTAGTCGACCTGTGTGTCTAGGTTATCATGAAAAATCGCGTGATATCTGCGTTTTTCGAAGTGTTAAACTCATCAACAACTTCAATGTGTCCAGTAATATAAAGAAAACTGTACATTTGTGTTTACATGCGCACATCAGGTGAGAAAGTACGCATATCAGATGAAGTAGAACGTGTTCAATCGGTTTCAAATTCTCCTATATCATTGTCAGGATTATATGCATTGGTGTGTTTAAGGGAAGGCAAGCGAGGCACTTGCTTTAGGCATCTCTTTGCAACTGTAATGTGTAAAGTAGCCTACCTTGCTTTCAAAGGGGCCCAACAGCAATTGCAATGTATAAGTAGGCTACTTTGCTTTCAAAGATGCCCCCAACGGCAGTTGTAACGTGAAAATACATTGCTTTCAAAGGGGCCCAAAGAAACTGGAATGCACTATTCTTTCAAAGGGCCCCCTAAATTCCCTTAATTCTAATGTATCATATTTCAATTTGGGGGTGGAGGCTTTTTCTGGGGTGCTAAGTGGTGACGGGACTTAATTTTGGGCCCCCTGTGACAGCGTGGGCCCCCCACTTGGGGCGTATGGAGTGCGGCTGATACGTCTCTGAGTACCGGTGTCTAAAATGAAAATGCGGAGCCTTGTGGNGTTGTCCGCCCACTTCCCATTCCATTGATGATCCGCCCAATGCGCCGCGCGTATGTTGTTGCTGTCAGATGAACTGCTGAGTTGTTTTGCAGCGAGTACAAATGGGTGTCTTGATTTGAGGCGCCGTGCATCTGCACTCATTGGGCGGTGAGCGCTGAGTGGAGCAGGTGTCCAGGCTCCATGGCACGGCGTCCTAGAGAGAGTGTGGCTCCATTGCAATGAAGTTCAGCAGGTTGGATGTCTGCGAGGATTGAAAGGTTGTCCGCTGGTGTAGGACGCAGGCATCCAGTCACAATTCGCAAGGTGTCGTTGATGACGGTATCGATGACGAGGGTATGAGCACTGCGGCACCAAACAGGAGCGCAGCACTCTGCATGCAGGTAGTGAGGAAGTCGCAAAACCAAGATTTGGGAGGAAGTGAGGAAGTCGCAAAACCAAGATTTGGGAGTCGGCGTGGAGTATAAACTCCGGGAAGATGAAATCCAATCCTGGAGACTCCTTCAGACGTCTGTAGGCAGCAGCAAACTCCTCCAGCCTAAAGGGTTCGGAGATACTGTGACCCTCATGTGTTGGAATCTTCCATGGGTCGTGCAGCTCCTTGTTGACGAGCCTGGTGGACTCGCGGCTGCCGGTCCTGTGTGCCCCATTCTTTACGAGTTGCGAGCCGATGGAATTTTCCGAGACGGGGCACAGGTGAGACGAGCGTGGATGCCTGCCAGTAGGCTTGTTGATTGTTTTCCACGCCTTGCGGTTACAGTGCGAGAAGTCGATGGAGTTGACAGCTTCCTCCCATCGTTCCTGCTTCTTCTGTTGTAGTCGAGATAGTAGGGACGAAGCGGCTCTGTCACAGGCAGTCCCCACTAGGGCTTGGATGAAGGAGCGAGAGGGTCTCGCACTCTTTGCCCCAGCATGGCATAGTTCTTGCGACGGTCACGTGGGATAGATTGTTTTGCCGCAGATAGCAGGCTCTTACAAAAATCCTGGTATGCCCTCTCGATATTGGTGTGTCCGAAGGTGGCAATCTCTCAACGGATTCACCTGTGAGAAGGCAAAAGCGCTTCCGATCGGCCTTGCGAAAGTTCTAACGCTTCACCGGATCGCTGTGGGCAGGAACCTTGAATCTTGGTGGCCTTGTGAGGGAGGGCCGATGTTGTGACAACGGGAATTTCCTAGAACACGTCTGTCCAGCAGTCGGCTGTCCTGGTCGAAACCCGCGAAGGCCAGGTCTGGATTGGTGCCGACGTTCCAAAAGCGAGAGAAGAAACTGGTTGTTTCCTTTGGGTTGTACAACAGTCCAAGGTTGTTGCCCAGGAATCCAGGCTCTCACGGGGATGTTGTAACCTCAGTTAACATGCTGGCAGTTGAAGTCGCCAACATACAGACTGGGGTGTGGAAACCCCTGGATGGTCGTTGGAGTGAGTCGCGAGCATGGAGGTTTGTAGACGTTAATGATCTTGTATCTTGCGACGTCTACGCACAACCACTCAGTCTCTGATTGTTCTGGAGACTGATCGCCCAGTGACCATTCCAACAAACGTGGCAAAGCCGTGATTCCTGCTCAGGATTGACCCAGGTAGTGAGAAGCTGAGAATCACTAGCTTGTCTGCACTTGTGCAGTGGTTCTCCTGTGGGACGATGATGAAAGCCTTGTTCTTATAGCTAGCTGCTCAATGACGGAGATCTTGTTTCCAGTGAGCCTCTCGGTATTCAGCTAGAGTATGTTGGGTCGTGGGTCGTCTTCGGCAGCATTTCTGCTGCTACGCCCTGAGGAGGGTGTTGTTTGACCCATCGTACGCTGAACACATCCAGCACGAGTAGCAGTGGTTGCTCTCGTGATGACAGATGTGGTAAGCATTTTGGGAAATGCTGCAACGCAACTGTTGCAAACTAAAACACAAAGTTGCAACTCTTGCAAACTAAAACACAAAGTTGGTACAAACAGTTTGTTTATTTATGTATATTTGATGCGTTTTGTGTGACGTAATAAACTTTTACTTATACAATCAATAACAAAGAAATACCACTTCATGAAAATTGAGAAAAATGTCGAAACGTCTTTACACAAATTTTTGACAAGCTCGCTTCACGCCTAGCTCTTACACCATCTGTGAATGATGACCCGCAGGTTTGTGCTACATCATTTACCCACCTGCGAACTCTATCACAGAAAGAACTACAAAAGTCCTACCACAATTGGGCAAAGACTAAGCAACTGCAAGCACCTTGCTTGACAGAAAAGCAAACCCAAGAGGCGTCAGGGCCTTGCAAGCACAGTGCACGTTTTGGTTGCCATGGAAAACACAAAAATCATGTTGTCGATTGTTTCACAAAAAAAGACAATTATAAACTTTCCCACTGAAACAAAATTTGACCCCTGTGCAAATTATAATATTGATGTGGTGACTTGTGTAACATACCCTCTACCAAAGATGCTTCTGTTGTAAGATGCTTCTTCTGTACCAAAGATGGGCACTAAGCGGAATTGCGGGCTGTGCGGCGCGGACTCAGCAGAGATTTGGCGGTGGCAGATTTCTGAGAATTCCTGCGGAGGCGGAGCCGTAGATGAGTTTCATTTTCCATAAACAAATTGAAATGTTTAAATAGTATACGAGTAAATAATTTTGCGGAGTCTGTAGACGGAGTATGCTTTGCTATTTTGGATTCAGTGGAGGCGGAGCGGATATACTTGGAATTGGAGCGGAGGCGGAGCACGCCCGTCATGATTTTTAAATATAATATTGGATGTATGCAGCAACTGGGGAACAAATATTTTTAATGGGGGGGCGGGCACCACTGTCACCCCTGCTGGTGACGACCCTGATGCGGAGTCACAAACTTAAATTTTGTTCGTTTTTGCCGTCTGCTGTTTGTTGGCTAAACAGCAAACAAATTTTACATGAAATGGTCATCGCATCGACGTACGTGGAACACACCAGATAATAGGATGACAGCGGCCAAATGGCCGTATATCGCCACTATTCAGTGTTCCAAGACATCATAAATAAACCACCAATCTTCGAAGCTCACACTATTACTTTTGTAGAACAAACCAGTTTTAACTGTCTGAATACCTGTGAAGATAAATGGCTTAACAAACTTAACGCACAAATTAAATATTCAAAGCATGATCCTTCCTCTCGTGAAATAATAATTAATGTAGGCTACTCTTTTGCGTCGTTCATTGATTTTTCCATTCGAATTTGCCCACTTGTGGACCTTTTTTACTACCCATGTAGTTACCAAAGCTGATACCTGCCGTCGCAACATTCATGAAGGCGCTCCTCAGAGTACGTCTGCCAGCCAGGGTTGCCAGGTTGGCATTTTTAAGGCCAAATTCCAGAAATTTGGCCTTTTTCAAAGTGGTTTGGCATGAAAAAATGATGTTTGGCATGTACGTCATAGTTTGGCATTTTATTGACAATTTTTGATGGTGTTGGCATGAAAAAATATTGTTGGCCATTTTTTAAAACCTCTGCCTCGGTGACTGCTATCGACTTGGAATTTTAGAAATTTTTCCTCTCTTTTCTTCCACAGTCCCATTCTTCAAAATACAACCGGCTTTCTTGTCTATGTGACACCACAGGGCAAGAGACACAATACCTTCTTGATCAAGACTTCGAAAACTGCGACACGTTATTGTACAGTGAGCAATACCGGACACCGGTACCTTGTTGGGCAAGACTTCGAAAACTGCGGCACGTTGTACAGTGTCTTAAGCAGCAAACTGTGCTGTTTTCGGAAAAATAAACATAAAAGTCTATGCAAATAAGGTTAGCTGTTGTGTTGTACAGTATTCAAGTTCTTTTATTTTTAAGAAAGGATCTACTGTATAAACGTGTGTGGTTATTTGCAGATTATTGGTATTCTTCATGCTTGTATGCAGGGATGTAGTGGGGCGGGAACGCGTAGGAACGGCGTTCCCACACCTTTTTCATGTTTTGCTTAAAATGAGTTTGAAGCTGTTTTAAAATGGCTAGTTTTTTCGGAGCGTTCCCACCCTTTTTTATTAGCACTACATCCCTGCTTGCAGGGCCGGCCCTAACACATGCGGTGCCCAATGCAAGACCTGGCCGTGGGGCCCAATGCAGGACCTAGGCGCGGGGCCCCTCTGAGCAGTGATTTTATGACGTTATCGTGTTCAGTCAATCATGTTACAGTCGTGGTAGAGCGAAGATATGCAGTACAGCACTAACACGAGAATCGAGCACATTTGCTAACGTTCGAAAGGAAATTTGCTAGTTCTGACGAGAGCATTCTTTGTTAACAATGAAATTTATATGGCGTTTCTACTGAATTCTCAAGCGCGTGGTGTATCTGGCAAAAATGAATACTCTACCCAAACACCACGGCGCGAGGCCCCCAGAAGCGCGGGGCCCAATGCAGCTGCATCGGTTTAAGGCCAGCCCTGCCTGCTTGTATGTAAGTGTATATCACACGTGCAGGCGTGCAGCCATTTAAGCAATATTTTGATACAAGCATATGACAGTGCTGCCAGATTTGGCAGATTTTAATATAAGTTTGAACCATGATAAAGCTATTTTAACAGGTTTCCATACAGATTTAAACTAGTAGAGTCAATGTAGCAGATTTTCATATAAGTGTATACCAGAACAGCCAGATTTGTTAGATTTTTCTTTAGCAGTAGATATTTTTGGGGAATTATGACTCATCTAATGCTTGGTTACCAGAATCAAGTGACTGGAAACTTTTTTTTTACATTTACGGCCTCAGGAGTTCCAAGCNAAGTGAGGTATGTCACAACGCTGCGTTTTAATCATAGGCCATGCCGTAGTCAGGATAGCTAAAAAGGTNAGTGAAACAACACTGCACAGGTGGACTTACAGAAAGCGCAAAACATNCGGAAGGAAATAAAGCTTCCTGNACATAAAACACANGATTCNGAAGGCAATAGCTATTCATTGAAGAAACGCAAGTGGCGGGCAGCAACACTGGTTAATACACTGAATATGGCTAAATTGGAAACTATGGCATGGTACATGTATGTGTATTTTCATGAACTGTGATCTACTGTATTGTTTCAGGCATTCGTAGGTATTTTCTATCAAGCATCTTTAAGCAAAGGTACAGGGTTGGTAGCATATTTTGTTCTACCTATGCCTTCAAGGACAAAGCCTTGGAAATCAAAGGGTAAGAAAGGAGTAAGAAGGTTTCGATTTTAATTCTGTGTGATGCACTTTATAGCACAATAGTTGTTTGTTGCTTTATGTGCAACATTAATAATTAACGCATTATTCACGAACCCCACTGTGTTCTTGCCGTTGCTCATCTGGTAATATCAAAACCGACAGCATTCGGCCTGTTTCAGCTTGTTTGGCATTTTTTTAAGCGATTTGGTGTTTTTTTGCAAGTGGTGTGGCATTATTGGTTCACTTGGACCTGGCAACCCTTCTGCCAGCCTTACAAAGCAATTCTCCTTAGTCATTCTACCAACGTTGTTTTGAGCCATAGCGGTGTAATTCCGTCAATGTGCCTTTGTTGCACTACTCGGTAATTGGCGTCAGATAGTTTTCCAGTTTTCGTGAAAGCAATTATTTGGGAACGATCATGGGCGTCCGCAGGGGGGCAAAACGGGCATTTTCCACCTGGAAAGTGGGACTGAGAACCAAAATTGTCTAGAAAACCTGAAGACAGCAGATCAATTCCAATTAAATGACCTGTTTCTTGCAATGACAGTTTATTTTCCGGTATGACACTCACAATGCACAAAATCCACGTTCACTGTTCTGGTGTCAAGCTGTGACGAGCTTGTAGACCACTCGTGTACGCTCGTTTGCCTGCAGACATAGGTTGCCAAACTTGTGAGAGGATTGTTTTACTGCTGGTCTTTATTGCGTGATAATGCAATAGCAACAAGTCAAAAAAGTTGACTTCAAGTTACGATAGTAGACGGTTTGCCGCATGTGCCTGTTGAACTCATCAATTCAGCCATCTTGGCAGAAAATGCAGCGAGACAGTGACTGGTGTTAGCGGTAAGCCACGTGGTTTCGTACTCTTTGAAAAGAGGCACGAGTGACTCTGTAGCAATGTTTCCACAAGTTTGAAAAATCCATTGCTAGAGACAGACTGTGTAACCAATGTGCCTGATTAAATGGTTTTACTTACTCGGGCTTCTTTTCAAACAGTATAAAACTACATGGCTTTTTATCTATGCAGGCTTGTGGATGGGTGAGCAAGATTAAAGCTGCATTTGCTGTAGCGAGTTTTCATGATTCACCTGCTAAATTTTTAAAGCCTGCGTGGTGTTCTAGCTTAGTAAGTTGTCCGATTGTCGTGTCAACATACAGGTCTACTTCTCATTGCTTGAACGTTTCGCGAGAGAGTCTAACTTTCTTGTTTCTTCACGGTTAATGTTGATCTGGCTGTTGTCTTAAATTATGTCTTATTTGTAAAAAGTTCTCAAAAAAAATAGATTAAGCAGTTTATGAAACGAAAAAAAAACATTTCTGATAGCGGAAGTGTAGAAAGCATTTCATGCCAAAGATTAAGAAGTGAGGTTCGTCAAACATAGACTAATGAGAGCACTACAAACTTAGCTGTGCGTAGTTCAATTCTAATTCAGACTCAGCTGTCTGCAATTCACAATAACAGCGGTGTTTGATAATACGCAAATTCAGCAAAAGCTTTAACGGATGACAGAAAGTACCTTTTGACAAACTCGTGTGCAAGGGGGAGGGAGGGTTGGGTTGAAAACCCCCTCCTTGAGCTTGATATTTTACGAACACTTTATTACCTGCGCAAACGAGATTAAGTGGTTTCGCGTACTTTTTGCTTGTTAATTTGTCGACTTAATGCAAATACCACGAAGCGGAATTAATTTGCATGCAAATTTCAAGGAACATTTTTAAACGGGACAAAAGGTAATAGTTAGGTTTTGGTGGGAATCTGGGTTGTTGTCTGCCTCAAGAAACCATCTCACCAATTTTTGCACACCTTTCGTCCACTACGCGTGTTTAAGATTGTGTTCAGCGATAGTTCACTTCATCGAAAAAAATTGTCTTTGTTTTGTCTGCTATGGTTGAGCAGCGCAAGTGCTGGCCGCATTGGCTACATTACCAATTTCTCTAACATGATACAACTGTTGCACGAGCTCAAAAACAGCAGTTGTTAAAATAGAAGCATTCAGACATTTGATAATGTCTCAGCAGGGAAAAAGGAAAACTACTCTAAAAGTTTGCTGGACTTTTATACATAACAAAAAATCGAACGTTTACTTGCGTACTTTATGCACATTCTCAAGTCTTGTGTGGTTTAGCAAGATACGACATTGTAAACCGGGGTGCGTGTCAGCCAGTCCATCCGCACATTTTCTGTGCTCCACCGCTCGTATTCGACACGACATCAGCGCAGCTTCATTTTTCAGTTGTAGATTGCACGGAGGCAGCGATGAATGTGTTTTACTCCACTGTTTTAACGCACAGCATGATATTTTTGCAGTTATGTACTGCTGTGTCGTATGGTTGAGTGTATTTTCCTTCGACCTAACCTGGAGCTCTGATAGTTTGCATTCAGTGCAATGACACATAAAATACGGGGAGTGCGTGTAGACGAATATGCATATTATGCCAACAAACTGTGCCCAAACGTTAGTTTGGAAACATGAATATGACATCAATTTGGGACGTCACAAACACCGCACTTCAAATAAAAATGACCACCATATGCAACTGAATG
>JGI24158J21664_10008712_pt1 | contig 13511 bp, 12 predicted proteins | sample Ectturendosymbi3_FD_21664 | JGI IMG/M metagenome (IMG submission 21664) | reverse complement strand
GCCCCTTTCAAAGCAAAGTACCTGCACAGTACAGTTTCTGTAGGGGGCCCCTTTGAAAGCAGAGTACTTACTTATGATCTGCTTTGTAGTACATTATTTGTGTGAATAATAAGTTTTTCATCAAAACTAAGAAAACTTAACGCGCGTAACACCTCAAGGGGGAGCCCCCAAAAAGGGGGGGCCCGAGGCAAGTGCCTCGCTCGCCTCCCCTTAAACACACCACTGGCAACAGCCAAGTATATTAAGATAGAGTTTACAAATTAACCTATTTCCAAATTTTCAAAGCAGAGCGATTTTTTAAAGAAGCATTGCCCTGCTGTTTAAAGAAACTATAAATTAATGCGTTAATTTATCTAGCAAGACTTGTAAGTGTCACTTCGAAACAAGAGCTGCAACCTCTTGGACTCCAGACTCTGGAGTCTCGGCAAGAGCTGCAATTGCCTCTAAGAACTCACTCCGATACCAGAAATATACCTGAACGGATGACAGGTATTCCAACAAGTCACATAGTCTTATACTGTGTCAAAAAAGCCGGAATAAATGTAGTTTGATTAAGCCACAAGTGGGAGACCCGCGGGCCTCATGCGGTCCGCCTCAGCGTTTTCAGTTGCCCGCGGAAGCATTCAGGAAAAAATCAACAATACTGAAATTTCCTATAACTTAGACCTAAACTTGAACCGAGACTTGCTTCTATTTCCATTGGATTCTTCTGATGATTAGAAGGTACGCCCTCCGCTTAACGTGTCCTTCTTCAAATTACCTCCATACCAAATTAATTTCACACCCCTGGATTAATCTATTCACTCAAGCACAATGGTCACGCTCACAGTCTCACATCAACAGTGGATTTGTCGAACTTGTGGAAGCATTGCTACATTTTCCCTCTTGCTTCTTTCACACAGTATAAAACTACGTTGTTAACCGCTATCAGCAGTCACTGTATTGCTGCATCAGTAGTGGAGGAGGTGGGGGTGCAGAGAGTGCACGCGTACCCCCAAAAGTTTCAATATGTTGAAAATCCGGGCAAAATCCTTGAAAATCCAGTCAAAATCTGTGCAAACCTGGTAAAACCTGTGAAAACCTTTGATAAATCCTTGAAAATCTGGGCAAAAATGGCGCCCAACGAGGTTTGATTTGAAAAAAAATGGCGCCCAACGTTTGCAGAATCACATGAAGACCTATTTTTGGAGGTCATCCCAAAAGAAGGCCTTCTTGAGAAAATGTTCGCACAAAAAGTGGCCCAAAATTTTTTCGGGCAAGTTTGGGGAAATCCAGCCAAATCCTTCGCACCCCAAAATTTTGCCTTCTCCTACACTTATGTGCTGCATTACGTCACCTTCCTAGATTTCTGCGTTCAACAGTCACATGCAACAAAACCCCCACCACCGTAACTTGAAGTGAATGTTTGAAGATTTGAGGCTATGTGATTGTTACGCAATTAGGATGAACAGCTATCCGCTCGCAAGCTTCGCAGCCTACCTCTGCTGACCAAAAAACAGACCTTAGTTAACTGCAATGTCATCATTACATGTCACCACAAGGATAAACCTGGCTCTTATGCAATGTGCAGGTCGTCTTGGCCATAGGTGAAGGAGCAGGCAAATTTTTGGGGGTGCGAAGGATTTTTTCCCGACTTTCCTCAAACTTGCCCGAAAAATTTTTGGACCATTTTTTGTGCGAATATTTTCTCATGAAGACCGTTTTTGGAATGAAAAAAAGTTTTCATGTGATTCTGCACACGTTGAGGCCAATTTTTAAAAAAAAACAAAGCACGTTGGACGCCATTTTTGCTCGTATTTTCAGGGAGTTTGCCCAGATTTTCACAGATTTTTTCCAGATTTCCGCGGATTTTGCCGATTTTCAGGAATTTTGTCCGAATTTTCACCAAAGTCAAAATTTTTGAGGGCGCGCTTGCATCCCCGCCTCCTGCACCACTGATATCGGCAAACAAACTGTCATTACAAGAAATCAATTAACCTGAATTAAGTGCTGACTACAGGTTTTCAAAAAAATTTTGGTTCTTAGTCCCAATTTCCAGGGGGGGCAAATGCCCATTCCCCCCTCGGGACGCCCATGGTGATGGCATGTATACCTGCGGTGACGGTTTAATCACAAATATGTGGATCCCTAAGGGTTTCATTAATGATCTCCCTTTACCTTGCCTGAGAGTAAAAAAGGTTTGTTCACGTAATCAGAATCCGTCCTGTACATAGTCTGAATATTTTTTTCCAAATTCACCTGATTTTAATAGCCAACCAATCCTACAATAAATTTGAAAACAGCATTCAGCTACAACTCGAAGAGTCCGCAAAAATAGTAAGAATGATCTAACGAAAGTAGAAAGATGCTTTTTGGTTTGTAAGTGTTGAGGCCATTGACGCTGCCATTTACTGTTTTCTCGATAAAGCGCATGTGACCAAAGTAAATTGAATTTTTCCCTAGTCGATTGAATTATGTTATTCAAACACTAATGGTTATAAAGAAAGGCTTCAGCCGCTTAGTTCCCAAACTTTTTTGAGCACGACCCAAATCTGACTTTGGGTAACACCTCGTGACCCAAGCCTCAAACAACATATGAAAAAAATATTGATTGTGTGGATGATTATTTTTGGCAGCAAGTTGCTAAGTTCATTTTTATTGTCAGCAATGTATTCTTCTCAAGTATCTACGCTACAGACAGACAAGCAGTGGTAACGTTGAAAATCTACAACTCCGGTTTGGATCGCCTCGGCGCGACCCATTTTTTGACGCTTCTCCGCCCTTTGGGTTTTGATCCATACTTTGGGAACCACTGGTCTAGATCAACTTACCAACCGTTGTGTTAAGCCGCGGCAACAAGGAGGCCTATTTCTTAACTTATTGCAGAGCCGTGGTAATAATCGATTGTGGCTTCGTTTTCGCAAATTCGCAACGTTTTCACACTGCGTAGACTGTGTGGGTCAAACATAAGCAGGTTTGTTTAGGGGGCATGCATAGCTCTCCCCAATTTACAAAATTGTCTTTGTAATATTTGTGGATTTTATTGTTAACTTTGAAATACTAGATAGATAAATACCTAATGGGTAGTGGGAAGCAAGCTTAGTGCAAGTAGCGTACAAAGATGCTACCTCAGTCGCATTTCATAGCGTTTAATGACAGAAAATCCAAACATTTTTCAAACACGTTGAGGGAGCCTAGCGTCTGTATGACCAGTTGCACACGTCAACCAGGTCGCTCAAAAATTAGACAAGATCAACGTCTTAGTCTACATGCGCGCAAGTTTTGTAGACCTGCTTCGGGACTCGGTGTCTTAGATCAGAGTCGCTACTCGGCTTCGATTGAGCGTGTGTTGGTGTACATCATCAGAAGCGTGCAAATATAAAAAGCGCAAACACAATGGCTGCCACGATGACTCCTTGCTCAACTGCAGTATTGGCTGAAAAAAGCATTCTGCAGATCTAACATCAAGATTTTCACAAACACTTTCGTAGGAAAGTTTTACGAGAAAATGGTGGCTTTCATTCTCAGTAGAAACTTGGAAATTTACTAAGAACTAAGTTTTAAAACTTGTTAATTCAATGAAAGCATACTTTCTATTTGCCGGCTTAAATCGCAACAAAATTTTCAGAAAAAGAAGTGCCAGAAAAAAGCATATTTCATGGATGATGGTTTAAAAACAAGAGGCATTACATATTTAAATGTTGAGACTTGGTTCTTGTTTTCCCCCCCCACCAAACTTTCTGGCTACGCGCCTGCCTCTGCCCCGCCGCCAGTCACGCCACTGAGTGTGAGACTGTGAATGTAACCAGCGTGCCCAAAAAATGAATGCGGTAATTGTAGTGCCATTTCTTTGGAAGATTGCGCACATAAATTTGTGTTTGTTATTCCTTACCGGGATAACTTTATCATAGACTTTTTAAATAATTCGTTCGTATTTGTGGGTATTTGCAAAAAAACTCTGCAAGTTTTGATTGGATCATTCTGAACCCTGACCGGTCACACCATTCATCCACTTTCTCAATGCTCGTTGACACAAGTAGTTTGTTGTTTGATGCATGAGCCGATATGCTTAAAAAGAGAAGTCATCGACACCCGGAAGATTTGTACTTTACAGCAAGTTTGTACTTTCGTGATGCTTCATTGACCACGTCACGTGCACCGCAGGGGCAAGCAATTCCTAATCTCAAGTCGCCTAAATAGGGTCTGGACAGTTTCGGCGACGGGACGTTTCGGCGATGGTGGTCGCACATGTTTTATACGAAAAAAGTTGTTTTGATATACAGTAAAACTGCCCTCTAACGGCACTGTAAGGGACCAAAGAAAAAGCGTCACTAATGGCGAACTGACCTTACAGCCGAACTGCAATAAACCATTCCTAAAATGGCCTTTTAATTGAAGGCCAGAGCCTGACTAGGGTTAAAAGTGTTCTTTGATTAGAGTTGACCCTTATGTTATCGTGTTTTCGTGAATACTCTGATAAGAAAAACACAAACAATAATTTGAAATAATTGGCGGTTGTATTTGCATGCAAAACAGAGCACACAGTAGCACAGTGCTGCACTACATTCTTGCAAAAAAGTCGCTAAGTTTCGTTTGTGCTGTACTTGAGACAGCTTTATCTAGCTATAGGCGAACTGTCGTCATAGCCGAAATCGTTATAGGCCAGTGCCTCCCAACCTTTTTAAGACTACGAAAATAATACAAACATTGGTTTTAGAAAATTTCTTTCATCGCCCACATTCACAAATTTCAATGAGAATCATATCTCTGAATTTGTTTCAAAAGTTTGTCGAAATAAGGACCTGTGGTCGTCAACGCACACCTGATGTCGTCTTCTGGTTGAAGTTGGTGTCGGTGCTTGGTTTTAAAAATAGGTATAGTATTGAAAAACAGCTTCACAACGGTATGCAGTTGGAAAAAGCAAATGAGCGTTTGTTGTTTGCCGACACAGATTAAAGAGATTTCTTTCCATGGAATGGACATTCATCCAAAATTGAGTCAGACATTCCACCGCTGTCAAATTTGCAGTTCAATCAGCTGTTCAGCAATGCAATCAATTTCACAGTGAACCTGTACATCTGGCACCTCAAAACGGCTTCGTATCCAGTTAAATATTTTTGATGAAATTGTGAGAAGTGATATATCTATCTAACCAGGCTCGTAACCAGGGGGCGCAGGGGAGGCGAAGCTCCCCCGCAAAACTCCCCCTCCCCTGGAAAAATATGTTGGGCATAGTTGCAAACTATTGGACATAGTTTGAAAAATATTGGTCCCTCTCAGAAAACTCGTCACCACCCCTGGTGTCCAAAGCTGGTTACAAGCCTGTATCCAACTCGGAGAGATGTAGTGAGGCGGTCAAGAAAGATTTGACGAATGCAGCGCAAATCAATTTCTACTGCTGCGATCGGAAAGCCCGAACGGCAAGTGCGCAAAGCTTCGCACTGTGGCAGCAAGCAACAATAGAGTTCACCCGACGAGATCACTCCCTTCGACACCATTAGCACGTAAATCAACTGTTCACCAAGTTCACAAGCATTATAAGAGGTCACTCACCAAGATCACTCCATCGGGATCAATCTATTATTGCTTGTTCGCGCCATATATATATGGTGTTGTTCTTCGCGCACATTCCGTTCGTGGTGAGTCGCGCATTCAGCGCAACACCAACCGAGAGGTTGCAACACTACCTCGTCTGCAAACGTGTTTAATGCCTGAAAAGCAGCTATTTTTCCGCTTTCAATTCGATGGATCCACGGCTGTATGTTACCTTACGCGACGATGTCTTCGAAACATCTGAAATATTTTACCTTTATCGTGCCTTAGCTGGTTCAGACATATAAAAAAAGCACCTACGAATAGCTATTTGGCAATCCACTTGATGCCGTTTGATCTTTCAGCTAAGTTATGGTTCTGTTCTTTCAATAACACACCGGTGTCACTGCGTGGGCCACTCTCTCCAGCATCTTTCCTCATGAGTCAACGGATGTTCAGATGAAGCAAACCCCCCATGTTCTGCCACCATCTCGTCACAAAAAGCACCAAATTAACGCGTGCGTAGGGATGGCATTTGATGTGATTGACAGCAGATGGAATATATTTTAAAACTAATGTCAGATCTTATTAAATTTCTTTTGGTGCCAAACTTTTTCTCGGTGAAGAAGTCAGTAACTACCTAAATATTTTGTTTTCCTTATTCATAAACTCATAAAAACTTTTCGGTTCTCATCATGGCCAAAGCACCATCGGTACAAAACAGACACACAGTTGAATCCACGAAAACTGATATTCCTTAAATTAAGGAATCTACTTTCTTAAATATTTCTTTTCCAGTGGTATGTTTAGCAAGTGGGTGGCAAAAGAAAAATTGTTTCACGTAGCCGTCACTTGCACGGTATCGCACGAAAACCATGAACTGTGCATCGCTTCCTAAATCTGTGCTCTTTCCCAACTCTCGAACTCTAAAATAAGATTTCCACTTCGCGTCGCAGCAGCAATAGTTTGTATTAGAATATCCACTGAGAGTTCTTGGATGCGCCACTTGATGGTGTTGTTTGACAAAAGAACCACAGGTAACTTATTACCTACTGCATCACTGTACATTACCCAGGCTATTTTCACGGGCGCTGATTTGACCAAGCTCTCTCCTGCCGTATAAAGCGCTTTTGCTCTTGTATTTTTCTGAGCAACAGAAAAAGAAGCACGCACTGCTTTAAAATGGGAGTAAGTTATTATTCCAGCAGCAGATGGACGATAAATACGACTTCACGCTACCTGGTGCTTTTTCTCTTTAGAAAGCTCAAGGTTTTCATCAACATATTTTACATATTTTTGCTCAAGATGCCGACGTAGTTCAGCTTCTTGGGGAGATCCGTGAGCAAGGGCTTATAAGCATAACATGCACTGTGGCCGGATTTCACCGTTTACCTCGACTGAAGTAGATCTAAGTTTCAAATAGTTGTCGTTATATGCAAACGCCTGCTTACGTTTAGCCATGATAATCTAGAGAGGTAGAAGCAAACCGCAGTTTAGATAACAACTTTTCAGTTAAGTTGCTGACCACACTACCTAAAAAATATAAATGCCATGTGGAACAGTAAATTTTTGAACTTTTCACGCTGGTTTGGTACATTCAATTCCTGTACGAACAAAAACGTCGAATGTATAAAGTTGATAAAATTATTATTGTTTGAGGGCATTAAAGCAAATTTGTTTGCCCCTAGTCAGTGGCGTAGCAAGAGGGGCAGGGGGCACTGGGCCCCGGCGGCACTTTGTTGATAAAAATTAAATTTTGAAAGGAATTCAAAATTTCTAATTCTTCTTTATTAGTTTTAAATAAAGTTTTAAACGGTCTAGCTCTTTTCAGGTATTGTGTTTTGAAGCCCTGGACTGGTAGGCTAGCCTAAAAAGACACATGTGGAGTGAGCAAATTGATGAAATGTTTACTCAAAAATCTGGGTCAAATGCAATGTGCTAAAGTACCCCGGTGTTTGTCTTGAAATCAGGGTTTTTTGACACACCTACTTGGGGAGCTATGGCGCCCCAGTCCTCACACCTCGCTCTCCAGACAGAGCCGTTTCCCCCATCTCAGTCAAAAGTCCTTAGAACAACGGAAAGAGATGACATGACCGCAGATTGGCAAACATTATTACTGAACTGGCATCCGGTATTTCGAGGTTTAGATTGCCCCTTCTCTGAATATCTGATGAAAAATGCCCTGCATGAAATCACGGCAAATAGTCAAGGCTAGCTTAATCCTTTTTCTCCTATCGCTGGTTCCTTAGCAACGCCCCAGCAGCACATCATGACATCACCTAACACCTAGGCATTGGCGACGAACGATTCATTGGGGCGGCGATGGCTAGTCCGCCTCTCAATCGGAGGGTTGAGTGGGCGATCCACGGCCACTGAGTGAATCGCAGTAGCGCTCTTTGGGAAGAGCGTCCGCCCTGGCAAGAAGCATAGTTCAGGCGTTGGCTTACCGCTACTTGCCGTCATCAAAAATAAAAAAAGACATTTCTTGGCACATCTCATACTGTTTTTTAATGTTCAGCGAGATATTTCCAATAAGTGCCATAAGCTGTAGCCTGGCCGTTAGATGGGGTTATCAACATTAAATTTTGGCGGTTGAAGTGAAGAAATCTGCAAAAGGTAAATTGGTTAGTTTTAATGGACCTGGTATTCATCCGCATGACGTAAAGATGTCGGAAAATGACGTTCTTGAAGCGGGTAGTGCAGTTGATGTGTTTGCGCGGCTAACTTAGAGCTCATATTGTAAGCTTGAACTACAAGTAGAGTGAATCAGAGCCAACGGGTAGGCAATCGAGTGTCGTAGAAATCCCCTTTGTTCAACGGTATAGTAACATTTGAAGTCATAGAAAAAGTCATTTCAACAAGAACAGCTTAGAAAAGTTGTTGCTCTCATTTTGATGAATTTGGCATGGTTTGGTAATACAGTTTTTGAAATAGATGTCTCTTGGTCAGTGGCGTATCTATGCAAAGTGACGCCCATGGCAAAGTTTAAATGTGCGCCCTTTCTAATAATTTCAATATTAGATATAGGCCCAATTTAACGAACGATAAATCATGAAGAAAATAAATGTTTTAAAACGGAAAATATTCTTGTTTATTTTTGCTTTAAACGTTTCAGCAAAAATAATATGATTCATATCCATAAGGACCACAACATACTTTTATACTCATTTATTTTTATTATGAAGAATATTAAAACTTTGAAATAGCAACGTTATCATAGTTCATAGGTCTACGTAGTGTTACCTGATAAAATTGTATATCTTATAAAAAAATCAGAAAACATATTGCAAGTTCTGCAAACGACAATTTCCTTTAAAATGGAACACATTAAATTTGAATTGCACATTAAATTATTTAATGCAAGGCATGTATCACTTGTGTACGACAGATACAATTCTATCGAAACGTAAATAGATCCGGCCGTTTACGGTTCAATTACACAAAAATGCTAATTAAAACAACACTTTCCGTGCCTTTATCGAAGCAAAGTCTATGATTTCATCAAAGTAAGCTTTCTCTCTTTCGCCCTTTCTATTCTCATCGGAGCTAGATCACACAACCTGCTCTGACTTACTGTTAGTCATTGAGGCCCGGTGGTATGAAAGTACCAGTTTCAGTTTATTAAAAGACCGTTCGCAGCTTACAGTACATACTGCCATCATCAGCATTATTGCAAAGCAATTCGAAGAATGTCAGGAAGACTTCGGATGCGACAATTTTTAAAGTTGTACGACTTGAAACTAGCATTTTGCAATCTAGAATCTTCTCGTCTAATTGCTTGCCATCTACAATTCAACTGTGCACAGCTCCAAAATTGTAACATGTAGATTTTAGTTTTTCACAGTCAGTACCGTTCCACTAGGCGTTGGACAGCGAACAGAAAGCCAAATCGGACAAAACACGCTAGATCTAAACAAGACTAACAAATCTCTTTCATGTGTTAAGATTTTTGCGCAACTGGAACGGTAACGATACTGCTAATTTTTCGAGGACTAACTAATGTTCTCTATCTTAGTCTCTGGACTGAGGCATTATATTCAGCCTATTTATCGAACACTAGCGGCCATCGAAGAAGTTTCGTAAAGTCGGAGTGGGCCGCAACAGTTTAGGTAATTTGCAAATCTGTAGGATCTCAACAGCAGTTACTGGCGTAACAGTCAGATTCTCACAGTCACGGACACAAACTCCTATCAGCCAGATGCTGACCAATATCTTCTTGCCTGAATTGCAGCAGCACGGACTGACTTATCCTTTCTTATAGCGTGAGGACGAGGTCTCGTAGATGTGGCATGCGAGCGTTCTTGTTCTATCACAATGACTGACCATCGTGTTCTGCCACATTACCACAGTTTTGTCATAATGCTTGGTGGTGCTAGCACATGCATTAGGTAAGGGCGCTGTGTTGATGCAGCTTTGCAGTTTGTGAATGTGTGGGGCTAAAAATATAGGTTCAAGAAACTGTAAGAACAGATTTTACTTTCGACAAACGATTTTTGCTCCCTCCGTCAAAGTGACGCCCATAGCACATGCCATGCCTGCCATACCCTTAGATTCACCACTGCTCTTGGTAACCAGTTCCGTCGCCACAGGGAGTTTTGGTGGGCTTACCCCCACCAAACAAATTTCGAAGCTTCCCAAAATGAACTATAAAACACTATAAATCAGTGTTTTTTTAATCAGATTTTAGAAGGTTAAGCCTCCCTGCACAAACCTAAAGCCTCCCTATTTAAGACCTACAGGCGACGGTTTTGTTGATAACAGACGAAGGCAAGGAATAACACTATGCACGTGTAATTGGAGGAAGCCCAGGGGTGTAGGGCTAAAGAAGAGGTGTGGGAACAGGGTTCCCACACCAAATAAAAAGGAAGACTGCACCAAATAGTTCGAATAAAGTGAGCATTCGCCCACAAGAATTTCCACACTGGATCTTCCTTTTTCACTGCAGACTTTTGACTAGCAGTGCGAATCTGCGTGTCGCTAGCACATCTGTAAGATCGCAGCCACGTTTTAATGTACAGTAGTGAAAAAAGAGTGGCAACAAGCAGAAAAAAGTAAGACTCATAATCGATAATGAAAACAAGACCATTTCAGTTTGTGAGTGTTTGATTGCACTCTTCAAAATGCTTTATTAATCCTTATATCTTTAAATAAGCACGAAACGTGATCTTTCATTTTAGATTTCTGCAAGAATTCTGAGAGGTGGAAAGGGCGGCGCTTTTATGGTGGGCCCAGTGCTTGCNGACTCATTCAGAGCCTTCCGCGGACTCAAATGTGTCCGCGGACTAGGTTTGGTAAACACCGTTATTGGCGAATTCTACTGTACTTCAAAGGTTAGATTACAAAGGATGTTTGTTTGTCCTAAAGCTAAACCCTAAACCTAAACCTTAACCCAGAAGCTAAACCCAAAATTTTTTGAACAAGTACATAAAAAGCACTCCCATCAAAAGTGTCATGTCTTGTAACCGATTTATCACCGAAACGTCCATCGCCGAATCGGCGTCGCCGAACTGTCCCATTCCGGCCTAATTATGGCGTGCTCGCGACTCCTGCATGGTTTTATAGACCCATCGACGGGTTTCGCATTTGTTTCCAGCGCCACTGACTGAGCCGCTATGCTCGTTTAACTAGTTTTTGTGTATAACTACAGTATTTCTGTGTATGCACTGCATGTATCACTTTCCTCTGGGATTGATTAGTAACCGAGTGAGATGCAACACCTCATAAACGCTCGCTTCTCTTGGTTTATGTAACTGACTAGGTTTCTGCATTTTTTTATTTCTTATATACGTATTACGAATGTTCGGAATCGTAACGTTGGCAGTATGTGCTGAAAGAACTGTGTTTGTAATGTTATAATTGGGCCTTAATGCCCCTACGCCGTTGGTAATTTTTATGTGCTTGTGTCAATCTTGCCGTTTATTATAAGATTTGTATGTCCTTGATCAGTACATCGGGGGGATATGTCACGGCAAGATTTTGCTTTCGTGGTGCTTCATTGACCACGTCAGTCGCACCGCAGGGGCAAGCAATTCCCAATTTTCAATCGCCTAATTACGGCGTGTTCGCGACTCCTACATGGCTTAAACGGTGTGGAATTTGCTGGTGGTGCAGCAGTTGAAGTGGTGCGGGTGCCCGATGGCGCTCCGAGAGTTTTGAAGGATTTTTGGAGAGTAGGACAGGAGTTGGTTTGGATGTTGGTGATTAGAAGTGGGAGAGGTTCTTTGCGGTTCTGTAAAGTTTTCGTCTGTGACAGTTTGAGTGTTTGCTTGTAAATACTTATTGTTCGTTTGAGTTTCCATTTGCTTATTGCTTTAGTTTTCGTGTGAGGCATGGGCGCAATTTGGTGGGGGACACGGGGGACGTGTCCCCCCCACTTTTTCAGACGGGGGGGACATAATATGTCATGTACCCCCACTTTTTTCTCTTTAGGTTTCATATTTGGAGAGGTTTCAAAACTAAAAGTGATGTTTGTCACGTTTTGTCTGAAGAGCTTTTCATTTAGATGGTCGGCCACACATAGCCAAGTTGATGTTGAAACAGAGTTAGGTGTGGTATCACAGACTCTGCTAGTTTATAAATTTTAGCTTCGATAAAATAATTTTTACTATTTTTCAAGTTTCTAGAGACCGTGAAAGATGTTTAACTGCTTCTGTCCGAGATTTTACCCTGTGTGGTATACTATTAGAAAGGTTATTTTCTGGTAACAGTGAGAGTATTACAGCTGCAAACCATTGCATTGCAAATGTGAGAGACCACAGCCATGATTTGTTCCGTGCAGAAATGTAACTTGCTTTGCTGTAACGTTGGTTGTCACGTATTCAGAAACAGACCGCGTATAATTTAATGATGCTAGTGTATATAATGTTCGAAAGTTAAGTTTTCAGGCAAATCTCTGCGAAGCTTTTGCCGAAGACAAAAAGCAGCACTATTGTGGAGACTTAGTTTTGGCATGGGGAGTTTAGCAAAAGACTGTTTTCAACCATTAGTGAACAGGATTTCAATCAAAACGTTGGAGAAGTAGCCTCCAGTATTTACTTAGCTGTATATTAACCTTAAGCTCGAAACGTAGGGACTTGACTCGGAAATAAGATAAAATATACATTTATCCTCACTTCTTGTAATGTCGCGACAGTGGTGACCAACCAATCCAAAAGATATATTTTCCTTGACTCTTACACATTGTGCTTGTGCTGAATGCATTGGTTCGTAAGTCATCTGATTTACTTGAGTTTAACCAAACCCACAATGCAGCAGTGTTTTCATCCAAGTGCGAAACTTTTGTTTTGCAGATACATCTCACCTACAGTAACAGCTGCGTTCTTTTAATCTCTGCTGGGATTAGTCTCACACTGTTTTTGAGAAAGCGACAGCAGTGAGGAAATTAGCACGCGATAGCGTTGCTTCAAAAAGATTATCACTCAAGTGATTCTTGGCTTGTTTTAAGAAGCCTAAAAAACGGGTTTTCATGTCTATTGAGCTATCCTAGAAAGTTTCTTTTATTTCCATAGCGTCATCGTAGATAGTTTCGTGGTAGTTTCTTTTTTTCTGGAGAAACATTATATTTCGCACTCCGCAGTATTACCGTTGACTAACATGCTGCATTTGTGCCAAATTATGCCAATGTTTTCGTCAAGGTGGTTGCTATTTTCGATGCGATAAACCGTGTTGCAACTACACCTGCACACAACGTTTTTTGTTACTCCGCAGTTGCGCATATCGTAACTCCCTCGGTAAATTTGTCGTTAAGGCTTAAATCGGGCTTCAAAAATAAATGTCTGGCTCGAGCCGGGTTCGGGCTTGTGATTTCGGGTCGGGCCGGGTTCAGGCTTCAAAATGAGGTCTTTTCACAACACTATGTGGGTAAGTAGGCAGGGGCCAACAAGGGGAGATTGAAAGGACGGTACATGCTCCACCCACCAACAGTAAAAATAGATTGAAATCATTTTGTGAAGCACTGCAGGCTACGCTAATTTTAGGCCAAATGTTTTTGCTGCTGGTAA
>JGI24158J21664_10008711_pt1 | contig 13511 bp, 10 predicted proteins | sample Ectturendosymbi3_FD_21664 | JGI IMG/M metagenome (IMG submission 21664) | reverse complement strand
CATGAAATAAGTGTTTACTCAAAAATTAAAAGGACGTTTACTCAAATAAATAAATGACTGAAACATCTAACTAGTTGATGCTAATGGCTGAAAAATTACTTTTCAGCTGAAAAATTACTTTTCATTTTTTGAGTATACCATCAGTGCTCGAAGTTAGAATATCGGAGGAAAATAAACTCAAGGCTACGACACAGCAGTTCATAACTACAAAAATAGCAGGCTGCGCATTAAAACAAAGGAGTAAAACACACTCATCACCATCATTGCGTCAAAGCAATTTAAAACTGCAAAATGAGGCTGCGCTAATGTCTTGTCGAATACGAGCAGTCGAGCGCGGCTGAACTGGCTGGAGCGCACCCCGATATTTAAGATCGAATTTTGCTAAACCACACAAGAACTGGAGAATGCGCATAACGTACGCAAGAAAACTTTCGATTTTTTGTTATGCATAGAAGCCTAGCAAAGTTTTAGTTTTCCTTTTTCCCTGCTGAGACATTATCAAATGCCTCAATGCTTTTATGTTAAAAACTGCTGTTTTCGAGCTCGTGCAACAGATCTATCATGCTACAGAAAATGATAATGAAGCTAATGGGGTCGGCACCTGCGCTGATCAGTCATTGCAGATAAAATAAAGACAATTGTTTTCGATAAAGTGAACTATCACGGAACACAATCTCAAATATGCGTAGTGCGGACGAAAGGTCTGCAAAAAGTGGTGAGATGATTTCTGGATCCAAACGATAATCCAGATTCCAACCAAAACCTATTATTACTTTTTGGCCCATTTACAATATTCCTTGAAACTTGCATGCAAATTCATTCCGTGAAATTTGAATTCAGTCGACAAATTAAGGAGCAAAAGTAAGTGAAAACAGTTCATTCCTTTTGCGCAGGTAAATAAAGCTTTTGTAAAATATCAAGCTCAATGGGGGGTTAATCCCAATCCCCCCCTTGCGTACGCTCTTGCCCGAGCCCAAATGTACCCTCGCCCAGTCAACAAACCGCAATAACTCTTGGATTATTTTCGACACAAGATAAAGACCTTTGTGGTCCAGGCCTGTGTCAGATTTGAGAAAACATTGTTTGTGTTTTACATCAATTAGTTTGTAGTTGTGATTTTATTATGCTGTTATGGGGCACTGATATCCGCAAAAGATTTGCCAATGGGTTATATTTGTTGGGTGATTTTTACCAATGGATTTCTTTCATTCAACTATCCCTTGTCTAGGGGCTTCTTCACACCTTATATCAACAACATGCAAGTCTGAACAGCATTTTCTACAAATAAATATTCTTTCGTCTCAAACAAGTTTGTTTACATCAGCCAATGGTTCCACCTAACAATTTTGTTGGGATCTATTCACCTCAGCCATGTGTGTTGTAAGGATTTTTTCTACCGGGGAGCACTGCTGGATTTTACAAAAAATATTCAAGGGGTTGCCGAAAGTGGTGAAATTAGGTTTTCTCGCTCGAAACTAAGAAAATAATCTCTTTAGCTGAAATTATAAAAATCCGTTGGGAGGCCAATGCCCCCTTGGCACTCCATTCCGACGCCCTCAGTAAGAAATGTTCACTCACAAAAAAAAAACATAAAACAAAAGTTACCATTTTATTCATATGCGGAACAAAGCTTTCACGCTGAAAAACATGTTTTAAACCGACATTTCAAAATCGGAAACCAAAGAGATAACAGAGTTACCAAGTAAATAAATCAGGATTACAAGATCACAATGAGCTACATTAACGGCGCTGTGCTGTAACCACTGGCAACTGTCGATGGATTTTCAGGATGAGCTGGACGTGCAAGCAAGGTCAAAGATGTGTCAAATCCAAGCTCTTATACTGCACCAAGCTGCATTTTAACGTGCTTCGAGGTACACTGAAGTGTTTATCAAAACACAAATGTGAAACACAGGAAATGGAAAAGCATTGAGTTTTCCGAGATGGTTGGGGTCATTTGAGTAGGCCTACTTCGTAAAACACAATCGTAAACCATTTTGCGCTATATGCCAACATAAAGGTTACGAATATCAGGCGACATTATGAGACCAATTCGCGAAAGTTTTCGAAAAGGTTTGTGGGACAATCAAGAAAAGATGAATTTGCGCGACTGAAAGCTAGTTTTTGGCAAACTAACATCTTCTTTCAGCAAGGAAAGAATGCCATCTAATGAAGTTTCCCAACTCATAGCCGAAAAAGGGTGATGATGACGTTGCGTCCTAAATTGTTTGGAAAAGCACATGCAAGTGAGCAATCAATTTCATAACCGAAACACACTAAAAACAACTTCAAGATTCTTTTGCATGTGAGCAATCAATTTCATAACTGAAACACACGAAAAACAATTTCAGGACAATTTACCTAACAATCGTATGAATGATGTTTTTGCGAAATTGCAACGGGTGACCGTGCAAAGACATATACAAAATTGGCACAAACAGAAAGCACTTTCATTGTGGTTCTATTTCCATGGAACATTTCATTTAACATCAACTCGACAATGGACATTTCAGCATCAACTCACATACAATGAAATAAGATTATTAAAACATAATAAAAACCTAATGAGGGTTTGATACACTTTTCAATAAAAATGTGGCAGAATTCAAGCTTTCAAAGCTAATGTGGCTACAGATAAGAAAGTCAGCCAACGTGCTTTGGTACAGGACAAACGCAATGTTGAGAGTGAGTATTAATCCAAAGGAAATATTAGCGTGTGTTGAAGACAGGTTAATGTTTACGTAAGCAAATTTTTATCAGATCTTCAAACAGCTTTGGAACATCACAAAGGTTGTTTCAGCAATAGATAAAAAGATAATTTTTCTAAGAAGGAATGCAGAACTCTGATGGACTTTAACATATTTGCACAGGAACTCTGTCATAGAACTCCAAAGTGTAATCAAGGACAGGTTGCTAATCGGATGGCGGGTAAGCTCATAAACGCAAATACAACAAAAAACAACAAAGCTTTCCTGGAATGGGATGTTCATTTCTAAGCATTTTGAAACGTGTTTCCTGCTTTTATGATTGAATCCGTCTACAGAACTTCTTTTGTGTACCAGGAAACAAAAGGTGAGTCACGTATATCAAGGGCTCGGAGGTAAAAGTCCATGTTTTTTGCTTACTGAGAATGCAGCGGCAAAATCTTCGTTGCAATCCTGGACATAAATAAAAGAGTTTGTTCTTCGGCAAGTATTCGTGATATGACGAATGTCTTCAGTAGTTACCACTTTGATCGTTATTACTTATAACGTAACGAACCAGCACAAAATCTGAGCTTGTCCGATGTTCACGAAATAAAGTGAATGACGGAGATTTCGATTATATGCAGTCATTTTGTCTGTTCGGCGTTGAGTTTTTCTGGATCTTCTTCAGCAATTTGTTTTGTCTCTTCCGTCTTCGATGATCCCTTTCTTCTCCGTTTTGCGCCTCTGTTCTTGCCGCTGCTGCAAGTAGAATACTTGCTGGCTTTTTTGTGCGAAGACTTTGCAAAGGCTTTGATGCTTGTTCGGGCGAGCTTCGGTTTTGGTTGACAGTTTAGCAGACAGTCTTGTTGAATGTCTTCTCTGTCTCTTTTTCTTCGTTTCTTAGACAAGCCCTTCCGCCTTGCAAGTTCTGATGATATGTTGCCCATTGTCGCATTGATGAAAGCCAACTGGCGAAAGGTGACCGCCTTCGCTATATTGAAACCCCTGGCACTGACAGGCTTGCACTCAGTTATGATTTCTTCTTTCAACTCAAGCAAGACCATAAGTTGATCAAGATCTTTAGAAAACAATTGCCTATAATTAATAATCGTGCGATCGCGCAGCGTTGCCATTTTTCACCTGAGTACAAAAAAAACTTTGTTAATTTTTAATAGCAATCTGCTTCGTATGAAGTCTTCATGAAAGCATGACTGAAAGCATTTATTTTTTGAAGCTGTACAAATTTTTAATGGCAAAAATAAACCTCGTATGAAGTTTATTTTTTGAAGCTATAATTTTTTAAGCTTTTTGTATGATCTTCCACTGCATTAGCTGATGAAATTTTTTATTTTACAGAATGACTTCCCGAGTGTAGGCTACCCTTTTTCTTCTGACCTTCAAGAGCATGAATAATTGCCACTTTCGAAAACATTTCGGAGTCAACATGAAAAAAACTTCCCCTCAAATAAAATAAAGAAATAACCGAGACTGAGTTATAATGAAAATATTTTATTTTTGAAGAAATGGTATTTACATAAGCCTTCTCTTTATGGTTTGCTAGCGGATACTTAAGTATTAGTCGAACCAAACAAAACGTTGTTTCACGAATTTGCAGTTAATATTACAACGATATTATGTGAGTCATGCTTTCATGAAGATCGCCAACTGTAAAATATAATGAAATTATTGAACAAAAAACAAGATTTATGTTTTGGTTCGAAGACCAAAGACAGAAAACAACAGTTTTTTTAATTGTTGAGTACTTGGTCGATGGGATATGCGTTTCATTTCTAGCTAGCAAATCCCACCATGTTACTGTGATCATGGGTGTCGGAAGGATTTTTAGCAACAGTGGATTTTTCCAGTTGGTAACACAAAGGACGTTTCAATGGAGGTCAACAGGGGTGAAACTTCATTTTACCAACTCCGAAACTAAGAGAATAACAGTTTTCTAGTAAAAAGTTAATAACAAAATATCAAATTTCGAAATCCATGCAGGCCAATGCCAATGTTCCCTCTAAGTTTCGCAAATGCACAGTACCACCAGACAGTTTGCGCAGTTAAATCTCATTCTCCAGCATTTGGAACATTCCAAATTTAATATGTCATGCATAGTACTGTACACGCAGCATAGTCCTTTCACCGCTTGAAACGTGTCACTGGTGTGTCAAGAATGGTTGCGCAGTTGCATGCTCACTTAAACAAACATTTGCTAAGTGTAAAATTTTCTTAGAGGAAACAGTGGCCAACGCTCATGACTGTAATATTTCTACCAACAGGATCTGTGAAGCACCACTTGCAATAATTGAGGCATAAACATTCTATGGAATGCAATGTTTATTCCGAGCTTCCCAGTGAGAAATGCCCGTATCTCCCATGCAGTAGTGCGAGATTGAATTACAAATGTGAAAATTTCGTTGTCAAAATATAATCCAACAAGTGGAATTAAATGGCATGATCACGTTTACATGTACAAGCTTTTGAAATTTTGAAACGAAAGACTGGGATTCTGAATCCACATTTCTAGAAAGCGCAGAGAGAACATATATTTGCAATTTCTATGCTAATATCAAGTGAATGTTAGACTCACATAATAAACAGCAACCTTGTGAATGTAGTTCGATTGGTGTCTGACAACGCATACACATCAGGGACTTGGCTGTTGTTACATCTGCTAAAGTTTCGTCTTCCATCCACGTTAACCTGAGCCTGCCACAGCAAACGGTTGAGATTCTTGCTAAGTTGTGAAGGTGGATTAGCACAATGCGAAAAAAGTAAAATTTCAATCGAAATTTTGGAAAAATTCTCCGGCATTTTAATCCTTTTTGGACAAGATTTTCTACGGCGTAAATGAGGGTCTCCAACTGAAATTGCTTCGAGGGTCAAATGAGGACTTATAAAGCAATTCGAGGTCCGCATTATGACGCTGACACAAAAATGGCGGAACCTGAACCTTACGAGAAACAGCTTTTACATCTTATTTCCTGCGAAAGATATCATGAATTATAGGCGAATCATTTTGGCGGCCTGTACGTTCGTTTCAAAGGAACTTGTTCACTCTCTAGCCGATGAATTTTGAACACCGATGAATAAACTAATAAACTTAAATGTTGTTTATTTAAAACTTCCCAAAAAGCATCGTGGGCCGCAAAAAACGCCCTCGAGGGCCACATGCGCCCAGCGTGTTTGGGAATCCTGGCGTAAGGGTTTCATTTGTCGGTCTTGACAACTATCCTTGCGATACACCATCAGCAGTTTGTTTTCCGAGGCATGCACGCCGATTTTTTAATATGAGAGCAAGAAGCTGTAAAAGGAAAATACTGCATGGTGTCCAATAGTCTAAAAAAGTGAGCAATAGTACTGATACAATTGTATTAGCGGGAGTTCCTCAAATACAACAATTAACTTGAGCCGCAAGCAAAGTACAAACCATAAAGTTGACCTCGAAATTTTGAAAAAGACAAAGTTTTTCAAAACTTTTCCTGTTTCTTGGGAATAAAAATTCCCCAGCTTTGCTCATTTCAGATGACAACTAGCAATTTCAGAGCTCATCGTTTTTATGAAAATTGGTGTAAAGCTTGCTCGTTTCGATTTAAATGCTACTCGTCACTCATCCAAGATCTATGCCACTGTTAGCACTACACGTTTCCAGTTGTTCATTTGTTACAAACAAATGCAACTAGAGGCTAAACATGCGCATATTTAAAAAATTAACCAAAACCACTTTTTCACCCATAACGGCGAGCAAATATCAATTATCACAAGTGCGTCAAATCAATCCTGTTAGTTTTTCACTACTGCTAAGACTTATCAGCATGCCGATTCTCGTGAAACATTGCTTTGATCGAAACACGACTGAAAATGCCACGGTTTGTTTTTATTAAGAAACATAAAAGTGCTGCTAAGCACACCAGTACCAGCTGCAAATAGCATGTGGTTGCATAAATCACTTGACAATACCTCAGCTGAACCTGCTAAAATAGTTTTCGGCATTTGCAAGAAAATCTGTGGCTAGACGTACATTGAATTACTGCTGATTTGATTTTTTATAAATATAAGCTGTTATATTTTAGTCATTTTCTAAAAAATAATCTAGTCTGTAGTAAAACATGCTTCTCAACAATTAAGCTTATGCTTCCCTGCTGACTAATCTGGCACATTCAGGTGATTAAAAAGTAATCTCTGATCTACATTTATTTTATTGAGTCTCAAATCGCTTGTACTACTAAACACTCAGTGATTTTTTTTTAAATTATCACTTTGCTCCCAGCTCTGACATTGCGTTGTTGTTTATTTGTCCTCGAATGGCAACTGCTTCTGCTTTGACAAATCATTTTATTAGTCACACAAAACCCTGTGAAAAAATGCGTTTTTCAATTCTTGCTGAAGAAATTTGGTTTGTTTTCAGTACTAACAAATTTCTTGTACCTTTTGTACAATCGAACGCGCGCTACGACATGTACCATTGATCAAACCAGGTGCGAAAATCCGACGGAAATGTGCAACTTATCTTCGTGTTGTTTCACTCTTTTCGTTTATCGTGCGGTGGCCGTTTACAGCAAAATCATCACCTTGATTAGCAACGACCTTTGATGGTGTGAAATTCAATAAAATGTGGCTAAAAGGAAATAAAGCAGCCAACATTTGTGACCAATAGTGCTGTATTATATGGCACGCGAAAGAATGTTGTCAACCACTTTTTGAAAAGGATCTGCGTTTTTTCCGTAGCATCAAGTTATTGCCTCTTTCTTGCCAATTTTTTGATCTTCTCAACTACTTTGGTATTCACAAAGCATGCTTTTCAATAAAGTATATCCTCTCTTTATTTATGAAACTACACTACTGATGAAAAGAATTCTTCGAGTGATAGTTGAGGTGCCCTCCATTTTGTTCAGAGCGCAAGCTCCGTAGAGCGCACATGGGGTGGACTTTTCAACTTTCATTCTCGAGTTTGTAACATATTAGGCCTGCCATAAATTACCAAATCCTACAGAAAAAGGGCCCCTTCGAGAATACGAGCTGTTTGTAGTTGCATTGGTGAAATTATTAATTGGAGGTAGTTTTAAAGTTCTTTGACAAATTTTAGTCGTGCTGGTAACATAATCGTAGCACAGGGTTTTTTAAGGAGTTTTAGGGACACGATTCGGGTCCCTAGAATTGAGAATCGGGTCCCTAGAATCAGAGAAAATTATCAGCGGGTCCCTAGAATCATAGAAATCGGGTCCCTACAAGTCCATATCGGGTACCTAACATTTTCCTTAAAAAAACTGTCGTAGCAACAAGTTGAAACGTGTTACCATATATTGGAGTTGGAAAAATAGGAGTGATTTTGTGATGTTGAATATTTTACCCTTGACAACAAATGACATACCTATTTCAGTTGTAAATAACGTACATTATGATGTCCCATTTCGCAACACATTAGTGTATCCTACTGTAGGCAGCTCCTAGAAAGTTGTTCAAGTATTTTGTATATATCCAAAGCACACTGTTTCCAATGTTGCATTAGTCGACTGGAATGGCGCGGATGTTTTTTTCAGTGAAATCAGCATAAGGTCATTCATTACATTAATGCTACCAACTAAACCTGGAACATATTCATAATATTTATTAAAATATTGACTTGCTCAAGCAGATATTCCTCTAAAACAATTGTGCGCTTTCATGCATGATACTATTTCAAAAGCAAAAATATACACCAAGTAGCTAAAAAATAACGATTTTGTTGCTGGCCATAGGTTAAAACTTACAAACAGCAGGAAATTTTTTCCTTAAAAGAAAAAGAAATGGTACTATTATGCTGTCTACCACCCGCTGTGTTTCCCACAGATTTGCAGAAGAGATTTTGTTCAGTATTTAGGTAAGGTGCGACATGTCAAGTTTTTCGCACGTTAACTGATCACTTGCTTGAACTTGGCAATCGCGCCTTTTGACGTTGTTTCCCCCCTTTTCCGTATAAATCAAGTTCAGAAATGGTACATGTGTGCTTTCCCTTCCTGTGAGGATTTTAGCCTTGCTAAGAATTGCTTTCAAAGAGAGAAACAAAGTAGTGGAGAAATAAAGCCGAAAAAAGTGCAACTTTAATGCAAAGAAATCAAAACATAATAACAATATATATGAATATGAACAATTCTGAAACAATTTTAATTTAGCAATACAGAGACATGAGTATCTTGGCAGAGTTAGCCACAAAAATAAACATGTTCTCACAGTTTAAAAATAAAGATTTTGGTCACAAAATCTACATTCATTACCATTAGGCTTTCCTCCATGCCAAAAAATACATCTTGCTACTTCATTTTAAAACGCAAATATAATTTTACTGAAAACTTGTCAACAGATTCTCCGAAATGAAGTTAATAATGATGACGCTGCAGTTGCAATTCAATCGAACAATCATTACATTCAATTATCACGCTGTACATTGAGCAAAAAATTTTTCCGACTTTTCAAAAAACTGTAAAATCATGAAGGTGTTGCAATACCTCTGGATTCTTAAAATAAAGCTTTAATCACATAGTAACTACCGTATTTTTCGAACCATAAGGCGCACTTAAAATCCTTTAATTTTCTCAAAAATCTAAAGTGCGCCTTATAATGCGGTGCGCCTAATGTATGGATTTGGTTGTGCTTTCTCACCTAGATCCAATTGTATTTGGTAAAGGGTGCTATTTATTTAATTGCTAGTTAAGATTTTTTTTGTAAATAGAACATCCTGTTGCGTAATAAACCAACAACAATTGCAATGAGCAGCGTATGTGGTTCCCAGAGTAGATAGCACATACCACAGATCTTATTACTCTGTGGAGCTCCTGACTACATAGGCACACACCGGAAAAAACGCGCACTCCTTTCTCTTGAATCTATACGTGTCTAGGGGATTACGCATGTGTGACAGCTAACTCCCTGGTATGTACAGTAATCACAGATTAAACTCCCAGTGGCGACTCCGGCACTCGGGAATTATTGCGAAAGAGTTGAATACAGTTTGACTTACCTAGTTTTGCTTCATTTAAATGCGCCTTATAATCCGGTGCGCCTTATGTATGAAGAAATAAACAGCTAGCATTGAATTTTTGATACTGTGCCGTATAACCCGGTGCGCCTTATGTTCCCGAAAATACGGTAAAAGGTTTTCAAAAGCTTAGAGCCAATCTGTTAAAGGGCAACCCTTTAGGTTCCACGTGCGCCACTTTCCTTGTTGAAATTCTCTGAACTTTGCACAGCCAAAACTCGCTTGCCAATTGAGCCAGAGAGCTGTTCAAATCCTCTAAACATGTGGTAACTTTTTATAGTTCAGATTTTTTTAAAATTGGAAAAGTTTGGGCTTAGGGTTTTCTGTGGATGACGTCATAATCAGGACCGTAACCAGCTTGGGACACCAAGAGGGGCGAAGAGTTTTCCGAGAGGGGCCCAAATTTTTTTAACTATGTCCAATATTTTTAAACTGTGTCCAAAACATTCTTCCAGGGGGGGCGAAAAAATTTCTAGGGGAGAATTCGCTCCCCTGGTTACGGGCCTGGTCATAGTGGGGGCAGGTTCACGTTCATTTCTGGCAGAGGCACATTGGACCTTGGATGCCACCCAATGAGCCAATTTTTTGACTCAAGTTTTTATTGGAAACTAGGCTATGAAACGAGTTTTACAGCCCTGGTTGACTTTCTAGCGTTTGTGGATCCAAGTTCGTGGTTCAAAATCCACAATTTTGGGACAAATTTTAGAATATCGCCAAAGGCATCATTAGCCCATATTGGGCAAGTTTTTGTCAGCCATAATTGAGCAGAAGATTGATGAGCAGAAGCCATAATTGAGCAGAAGAAGATTGAGCTAGAGTGCTATTAAAACCCTCTGAAGATGGGAAAAGACTTGTAGTTTCGATTAAAAAATTAAAAAATTTTTGTTTATGTTTTTTGTCGATGACGTCATAATGGAAGTAGGTTTATGCACATTTGGAAAACGTCATCACGCCCTGAGCTGAGCACCAAGCCAAGAGCCATGTTTTTGACTCGAGTTTTTATTGAACGTAGGCTATAATACGAGCCTTCAGAGGGTTTGATTGGCTTTCTAGCGTTTCTCGTTCAAACGTCATGGCAAAAGAACCGCAGATTAATTAGGGAAATCCTCGGAAATCCCCTAGGGAATATTCAATGAATTTGAATGAATTCGGCACTTTTTATAGGGCCGCGCAACTCTTGTTGTGGGCAGTGTTTGCTGCGCCGGTTGCGTGGGCTCAAACATAGGCTACTGTAACAACTATATATAAAATTTTTTGTTTAACGTTAACACGGCATTGATTTTGTCATTATAGGGTTTATTACATTAACGCAGCATTGCTGTGTGACAGATAACTGAATACAACATAACTTTGAAATTGGGCCTTCAAAAAAATGCACGGGCCTTTAATTACGACTGAAATCCCTACAGTAGGGATTTTTAGTCTTTTGTAGGGAGTAGGGAATCCCTACGGGAATAATCGCTATTTTGTAGGGATTCGTAGGGATTTTTGTGTTTAGAATTTTTATTGCTTTGTTTCTACCTTTGTGATACTTCACGGACGTGTTTGGTCAACAATTCATTATTAGTACGCTTGCAAAACGCACTGGAAAATGCGTTTTTGCCACTTTTAGAAGGCAATAAATCCTACTAGTGGTACTGGGTCAGGGTTGCCAAGTTGGCCCTTTTGGGTCCTAATTTCAGAAATTTGGTCCGAAATAACACTTGCTGGCCCCAAAATTTTCGTTTGGCCCTTTGGCGCTTTTTTGACCCTTTCTCAGGACACACTTGGCCCATTGCAAGAATTAGATCTGACCACCCTGAGTCCTGCCTGAGAAACCATATTTTTTCACTTTTTTGACTAATGATTGTAGATTTTCACCAAATTCCTATATTTGAAGGTTTTCGATTGCAAAATTTCGTTAGGATCCTTAGAGTTTTTGAGTTAACGTGAAAAGCAAGTTCATCAGAATACCTGTTACTTGCTGTAGTTGTAGAGGTAGTAGTGAGAACTATTACATTACCTAACTTACTGTTATTTAGGTGGTGCACGTGTTTGTTGGTTTTGTTCAGATTGTTGTTGATCGCTTTAGCACTTATCGACGATGGTCAATTTATGTCAGTTTATGGCTGCACGTTGTTCTATTACGATCTTTCATCATGTACTTGTTTTACTGTTGAGCTACAATTGTGATTGAAGAACATTGACATTCGATAAATTGCTAAGTATGGGTTCATATGGCACTGCAACTGCTGATAAATTTGGAAAAAAAGGTTGGCCCTTTTTTTGACCCCTTATCTTAGAATTTGGCTCCTTTTTGGCTCGTTTCTGGACTAGATTTGGCCCCTTGGCAAGAAGTGGATCTGGCAACCCTGTACTGGGTTATTTTTGACGCAAGAACGGCAGTGCGGCCAAGTTTTCTGGTGGCTAGAATTGCATTCTGCTGAGTGAAAGCCAAAGCATAGCCTATTAAGTGTAGCCTAGTTCAGAGGTGGGCAATTAGCAGTCTTCGGGCCACATGTGGCCCGCCAAAGCGTTTTTAGTGGCCCGCGGAAACATTCAGGAAAAATCTTGTCTGACTGTGTGCACTTTGGAAGCAATAATTAAGTCTAGTGAGAATTTTTCAGGTGACCTTGCTGTCAACCAAAGACTGAGGCATTTACAAATTACATGGCGAGCGAAAGGAAAACATTTTGAAAAATTAAAATTCTGAAGCTGTTGGTTCTATCACTAATAATGAGACTTTTTCGTTGTTAACTGCAACCAGCTGGAGAGTTGCAAGGGATTATGCTTAGATTTATTGTCAAAGGTGCTGGCTAATCTTAGAAGGCACTGAGATTATTTTTTTTGAAAAAAATTGACATGTGGTTATGCAGTGGTGCTTTCTGTAAACTTGTTTTATTTTTATACATGTAATTTTTATCTTGCACTCTTAATTATNCAACGTATATAGTATGTCATNTTTCAAGGCCAGATGTTGTAGCTAAAGATGATTGCGTTTTTTGTTTCAACTTGTGTAGGGAAATGTGGGGATTTTTCATTCTTATTGTAGGGAAAACTGTTAACGTCGAGTGGCAACACTGCCGGCCGCATGCAAGTGTAATGCAGGGAGACAAGTTCTAATAGTGGATAGCCACATACTTTTATAGCCTACTCTGTAAAAAGAAGCATGATAAGTTTGAAACATCCATTGTTAGTGTGAAACTGAACGCTTGTCCGGTTTATATGGATGTGCGTTCATCGTGAAAAAGTCTGTAAAGAGTAAGACAAGCAAGGATTTATTGAAAGGGTGTTTGATTTCTTTGGGCGAGATCGTAGACGTTTGTAGTTCCTGTTTCTAAGTGATGCTGACGTAGGCGTAGCCAGGGGGCAAAGGGGCCATGACCCCCCAAAATATTTAGAAAATATAGCCATTTTCTGCTTTGAGAGACGTTTTTCTAAGCAAACTATTGTTATTCGCCTAAACTCAAACATTTTGGCCCCCCAAAACATTTTGGGCTGGCTACGCCACTGGATGCTGGCAAGTCCTGCAAGGTAGAATAAAGACATAATTATGGTTTTGTTAAAGACCGTGGCAATTTGCTTCTTTGTAAAAGAGTAGCCTGCCAGCAAAATCTGCAGATAGTCTATTTAGTAACTTATCGCAATATACTTGGCTATTGCTGCCAACGAAGCGAATTTTTTGTGACTATTGACGTAAAATGGAGCAATTTCTTTTTGTGTAGAATAGGTAAAGGGTGTACACGTGGTTTTGGGATCTCGGTTGAGACCTTGCAAACCGCATGCTTTAGACTTAACTATAGCTAATACATGGGTTCGATTTAGCAGTC
>JGI24158J21664_10008710_pt1 | contig 13512 bp, 6 predicted proteins | sample Ectturendosymbi3_FD_21664 | JGI IMG/M metagenome (IMG submission 21664) | reverse complement strand
ACATTGCGCTTAATTAATTTAGCAAACAGCAGGTTGTGATTAGTTCTGTCAAATGCTTTAGATGCATCTAAGAAAGCTGAAAACATATGCGTTAGGTGCACCACAAAGAAAGGGCTCACAAAGGTGCATCACGCACTTGTCACACTAAACAGATAATTTTTACAAAACTTTCTGTTAGCATAAATGAACCATTAACCAACCAATGACTTTCAGGATTTAACCGAGACTTTGCACATTCTAAAGTGTGGTGCCATCAGACCACGTCAAGATAATTGTTGTAATTGGTTGATTATTTGTGATTCATAAGCAACGGACAATGAGCAATTATCAACTGAATTATTTAGCTGAGTTACTGAATTAGGGGCTTGCTTATTTAGACCCGGGTACTTACAGACATGGGTACAATTAGTTGGGGGAAGTGTCAGTAAATAGGGTGCATGCGTTTAAGTGTTTAAGTGAGTAGGGTGCATGAGTTCGTCAAAATATCTTTAAGGGTGCTGCACCGTAACAAAAAGGTTGAAGAGCACTGGTCTAGTAGGCAGGTGCGTTCAAGATTTGACCAGCACCCTTATGACACTTTGCTAAACCTTTTCCCAAGCCGTGGTTCAGGGCAGAGATGTTAACCGCCCCGCGTTCCGCGCAGTGCGGTTTTGGAAAATTTGACCGCGTGCCTGCCACACCGCGTGACTTTTAAAAGTATTAAGCCACGCCAGCGCCACGTGGACATTCATCTAATGATGAATCTTTGCAAAACAAAGACACTTTTCAGAAGTTATTGTCTTTGATGACAACAGTTGTTTTTCTTATTTATCCTACAGCTTTTTCCTGCGTTTTAGGACCAAAATTCGTCTCTGGGCCAAAAATTCGTAGGGAGAATATTGCTGTTATTTTACCTCCAGGTGGCGTGTTGCAGTCACTGCTCTGATGCATGCATTGGCCTGCGAAATGCGAATTGCTAGTCCAGAACTGTGGATAGCTAACCACTGGTGTCAAGGCTAGTGATTTTTCACTAGATCTAGTGATATTTAGACCGACCTAGTGATTTAGTGATTTTTCACTGCCATATAGTGATTTTTTACAAATATGAGTTTGAAGAAAATCGGTTGTCTTTTTTCGAAGTTTCCAACTTTTCAAAGATTTTCAGCTTTTTTAAGACGTAAATAATTAAAATATTTGAATTATTGTGTGTTGCTTGAAGATTTGCACCAACAAAGCGAACAACTGTTTCCAATTTGAGTTTCTCATTGTTTTCACTTCCGTGTTGTTTATTGCTGCATTATTGGCCATGACGGTATTTTAAATTTTATTTCTTTGCAGGAACACTGCCGTGGAAATAATTAAATGTTAGGTTGATTGATGTAAAATACTTCGTGAATGGTGTGGTTTTCAGCTCTTGAGCAAAGCCTGATGATTGTTGGTATGAGATTTTCCAGGCTTTATCATGATCTATTTTAACAAACTCGTAAACGATGCTGAGCTTTTTTGAAAATAACGTAAACAACTGAATCATTTCAAGCAAAGCTCCAAAATTTGACACAAAGATTTTAAATGTAGTGATTTTTTTTCAGATGTGCTGAATTTTTCTGGATGACACTAATTGCAGGGCCGGCGGGCAGGAGGGCCGTGTTTCCAAATGAAAAACGTGAACTTTCGGCGGGCTGGCAGGCTGCACAGAAGACAGAGGGCAGGCCGGCGGGCTGCATAAAAAGTCAGTCCAGCGGGCTGCGGAAAAGGGCGGGGCGGGCTGCAGAAAAGGCGCGCCTTTTTCCGCTGCCCAGCTTAATGTGCAGACCGCCGGCCCGCCTTAATGTGCAGCCTACCGGCCCGCCCTTCTGTGCAGCTCACCAGCCCGTGGAAAATTCATGTTTTTCATTCGGCAACACGGCCCTCCAACCCGCCCGGCCCTCCGTTTAGTGTTTTCCAATTTTTCTTGTGTGTCTAATGATTTTTGCAGAGAACCGTGTGGCAGCACTGTAGCTAAGTAACTGGTAAGCATCTAACTAGGAAAATGCGTTCAGGGCTGAAAGTTTTCGGTTCAGGGCTGCATGTTTAAAGGTTTGTTAACTACCCATTCTTCTATATAATGTGAACATTGTTTAGTATACTATAAAAAATGCTGCTTTGTTTGAGTGTAGACAAAACTGCTCTGAATGTATGTCATCCATTGACAATGAATTCAAAATTCAGGGTGACTGAATGAGGTTTAAATTTACACACACATCATGACCTTGCCATGCTGACTAGATTTGCGATAGTTGGTGAAGCATATACAGTAGTGCAGGGGTGGGCAAATAGCGGCCCGCGGGTCAAATGCGGCCCGCCACAGCGTTTTCAGTGGCCCGCGGAAGCATTCGGGAAATATGATAATGTTCATACCTAAAATTTCCTCCAACATAGCACACTAATGTTAGCGCTAAGGCTAACTTAACTGCAGTAGTGCATCACCTAACCAATGCTCAGTTGCAACAGGTACAGAACACATACGAAGTTTACAAAACTGTATAAAACTTTGACACATGACAGACAATGCAAGCAGGGGATGTACTGTACTGTACAATGCTTCAGGTGAGAGGGTGCAAATTGCAATTGCTGTTAGGGGGTAAAACTCTGGGATTGCGGTGCAGTGCACACGTGGACAAGGAAATGTACAACAAATGCGGACACGGTGCGGACAGAAGCTGCTGACCTGATGTGGTGCGGACAGTGGGCACAAATTTTCTGTCCGCGCCATCTCTAGTACAGGGATCAACCCAGAAAGACGTCAATTTGCTCTCCAATATCCAAATACCATTCTTTGCATGCAGGCTATATAACTATGTTCTACACAAGGTTGCTATTTCATAGATCAAACCATGCAGGATCAAATATCTAGCTCAGCTTACAATACAGGTAGTCAATAATTATTCAGGGTTTTACACATAAAACATTAATCACCATAAACTTTATATTAAAATCTAAAATGATTCATTAAAATTTTGGGGAGTCAATTGCCTGATATTACATTTTTCCCTTCCTGGTAGCGATTCTGATTCAGCTTACTTTGGCATAAAACCCTGAGAAAAACAGTTTTGATCTTATTGCTGACCATTCTCTCAAGTTCTTTATATGATTGCAGTGAGAAACCAGCATTGATAAAGGCAGTGGTAAACCTGCAGCACTCAACTCACAAACCTAAATGCACTGTATAGGTGTCTGCAGTCTAAGATTCATTTATATGCACTGTAAAATAAAGATTTCCTATTACTAAACTGTTCAAAGAACTGCCAAAATTTCCAACTTTTTTAAAACTCATTTGAAGGTTTGCTTTTCAAAATAGAGCTTATATCAATAAAACAGCACCAAAAAGATTTTTGAAAGTGCACACAAAGGAGATAGATGTACGTTAAAAATGGAGGTGATACTGTAGTTTGGTCATAGTCAGACATGTCAGCCTGGTGCTAATGCTCTCCATATTTTCAATCTTATTTGTCATGTGTTGGGTTATGTGATTTGGACAATGAGATTGTCATTTCATGTTAGCTTTTGGCTTCACATACACCAAATTGATTTGTGATGTAGGAAAAATTAAATGAAGTTGGAAATATTTTAGACATGTGGCAGATAGTCCAGATACTGTAGGTTTGATTTCATTATGATGCAGTTTATGCAACAAACCTAAGCTAGACCTTGAATAACCAAACTATTAGGAAATCAACTCTTTGCGAAGTTAAGTGTGTTGGTAAATGATTCTACTAAAAGTAATTTGTTGCATACATCCATGCGTAAATAGTTAACTCAGAGCATCTGCCTTCCTGTAGTGTGTTCATGTAGTTGAGTAGCTGTTGCTCTCAAGAGCTGTACAGGTAAGCCACTAGCACAAAAGCTGGTACTTCTGAAGTAGTCTAGCACAGAGGTGGGCAAACTACAGCCCACGGGCTGCATGCGGCCCGCGAGGGCATTTTATGCGGCCCACAAGGCAATCATGCATACATAGATATTACATATTTAGAATCTATGTTAAAGAGATTTTTTCGATTAAATTAGAATGATCAAGTTATTTTTGTACACATTTCATTAGAAACCGCATTTTTATTCCACCGGAAGTGACTATTGTTACCTTCATTTTGTGGTAGCTTGTATAAAACTTTTTTAAAGTTTTCAAAGCGATTATAGATGTAATATATGTAATACAAGCATGCGGCCCTCGATAGCAATAACATCTTCAATGTGGCCCTCCGCAGAAAATGTTTGCCCACCCCTGGTCTAGCAGATATTTGCTCATAGATAAGCATCCATGTACCAGGATTGCAGTTTAGTTTTCTATACAGTTGATTGTGACACTGGTTTTGCTCTACATCGTCAATAAACATTGGAAGTTATCTTGTTTCTACACGCAGTGATGATTGATGTATGTTTTTTTATAACAAAATTTTCCTTGAAAGAAAGAGTTTTTTCTGACTGAAATGTGTTCAGCTTTTTTGGCATAATGACAGATTGCATTTGTGAAGAATTAAATGATGTTCAGAAGAACTTGCTTGCAAAAGTGGAAGGGTGTGAAATAATAGCATGTCATAGAAACTTGGTATCCATAAAACTGTTGTAAGTATAGTATGTTTTGATATTGATGATATTGAAAATATCACCCGTTATGCTGGTGCGAAAGCTTTAACTGTGGCCAGCAGAAAACACAGGCAGTGGAAATTGGTCATTTAAATGAAGAGTACGTATTGATTTAAAAATACTTGCTGCATCTTTTTCATATGGTGTAATGTTTAAATAGCAATGAATTGGACTGCAAGTGTTGGCATTACCGTGTGCCACCATGGAATACTTAAAAAATATGGCACTCCTACTTCATCACTACATTAGATTTAGTCATGTATTGATAACTGTGCGATTCGCGAAGCTGTGTCCGGTTTTCAATAGGAAACTACCAAAGCTTTAGAATAGATAAATTGTAAGTTTAAATTTTCTGCTGATTGCTTGTAGGGAAACGTGCAGATTGCAAAAAGAAGTCAAAAGAGGGAATTTACTAATCATTGATATATTGCATTAACTGCCGTTATATGATTATAAGACAGTAATGAATGTCTAATCTTGGCGGAAATTTTCACAAGGATATGGTTTCAACTGTATGCTTGTCCAAAGTCTGATATACGCAAGGTGTTTCAATGTAGTTTTATGTGTTCTCATTTAATTTGTAACATGGCTGCTGACCTTGTAACCAAAGCAGGCTACTTGATGTGTGCAGTGATATATTCAAGACCAAGACCTGAATGTTTGGAACCGAATCGTAAGACCTTAAATTTTGTCGGTTGGTGGCTGAAAACCAATGCAATGCATATTACTACAGCAAGATATCTGGTTCTTTGCTGTTATTTTGATTAATCGCAAAAATTATCGCTAATGTCCAAAAGAAAAAAGGTCATCGAAATTAAGACCTTTGAATGCGACCAATTTTATTGAGTCTTTTTGGTTTCCTTCCAGAGGATAGGTTCAGTAGCGAACAGGTTAACCCGTTGCAGCTCTACCAGCTCATGTTTCTAGAATGTTCCAGGTCTGGAGACCAAGACTCACACAATATAGACCCAGTGTCGAGATCCCATTGCTGATAAGTATCGTCAGGAACTCTGCAATGGCTTACCTTACTGGATTGTGGGCATGAATGAGTACATGCAAAGTACATTGTAGACTTCTAAGCATGGTGAATACACTTGTAACAAAGATTTATTTTATGTGGGCAGTGATCCAGTCATAATATCATTGGGTTAAGAATGGTATTCACTGAGCTTAAAGGTCACCAGTTTGTTTTGCAAAACAGAAATAGAGACTCAAGTCATTGTGGACAAGGGGGGCGATTTTCCCCCAAAAACCTATGAAAATAACTTTTTTCACCATGATTTTGTACAATTCGGAAAGTAACATTTGTGATGTAAGGCCATTTTGCCATCCATTGTTTTGTCACAGCAAAATTGTGAAGTACACTTAATCTTTCTTACAGTAGTGAAACCGTAATGAGATTTTACTACCAAATATTACTGAAGTCGCCCCCCTAAACTTACTGGCTGGATCCGCCCCTGGTTGTGGAGCTACTTTGAAACCAAAGAAAGACTGTGATTAAGCATCTTGCATATTGTAAAATGTGGATGAGCATGCTGTCTACACCAGCTTTGTCCAACCCAAATGGCTTACTAAACCAAAAATAATGTCGCTATCTTGACCAGGGCCGCAGGTTGCAAGACATTAATGAGGGCCGCACATTAAATGGCTTACTTTAAGCTTAGCAAACTAAATTTGGCTTAACCTAATTCACTGAAAGTGGTCGAATGTAACTGCAATGGTAACAGACATGATAAAGTGGCTCTGAGGAACACCTGCATCAAAAATGTCAAATTCAGTGCTATCAAAACAACGACAGGTTGTCAGTATGTAGGATACTTTTACGACAGCGTAAACCTCAACTGGGCTGCATGCAGCTCGGGTTGGCCATAGCTGGTCTACACATACTGCAAACTAGAGAAAATTTCCACAAACGGTGACATTTTTCATTGTCTTACGATATATCAAGCTTAAACGGTTCGTCGGCGATCAGTACCTTCCTTCTTATTGCTTCTTGTCTTCTACGTCGGGGCTCTCCAGGTAACCAACAAAAAGTTTAACTTAGAATTCACTGAGAGCTTTGTCAGTTTTCTATTCAGGAGAATGGGGCGCAGCTGCTAAGGCATTGCCACTGATGCGTGACCAAATCCGACATACAATAGCGTTGGGATATCCGTAAGTTTTAAGTATTCTTAGATGCCAATTTTCTCTGAAGATAAGCTTAATTTTTGGTCTATTAGAGGGTTGTGTGCATGTGCAAAACAGTGGTTTTACGAAATAAATGATGTATTTTTCTCATTTCCATCATCTTCATTAATTTTTTATTCAATACTTTTAAACTGTGTTGAACACTTGGATACACTATCACCGATGGTGTTTGGGCATTAAACAAGCCATTGAACAGCAAGACCCTCAACTATGCTCAGTTAAAAAACGTTATATTGTGATTAATATTATTATTCTGTATTATTTGTTTACGGGCATGAGAAAAGGTCACTATTTACACTATTCAGACAATTACATTTTGAGGGAGACACAAATCCCTTAGTCGTGCCTGTTTCGCACGTTACTCACTTTAATGCTTTACATTTTCTGCGAATAAGGATTGTTTTGTGCATTTTACAGAAAAACGAAACACAGAGAACTTGCGGTATCAATTCAATTCCCGAAAGACTACCCAGACTCTATACTTTTGATTGAAATAAAGAGTAAAGTTATCTCACCATCTTTAATAAGCCACATAAGTCAAGTATGCGATCAAGAGTTGAAAAAATATGTAGGGCAAAAGCAGGTTAGTTATGCGGTTTTAACGTTATGTAATGCTTTTGTTTGTTTTTATTTAATGCGACTTCTGTTTCCGTGTCATTTCAGGTTTTTATTCTGATCAAATTCTTGCGAAAGTTTCTAGATGAAAATCCGTTACTTCCATGCAGAGACGAGTTANCTTGGGTTAAAAAAGAAATTTTAGAGGTGGGCTGTGGTTGATGCGTCACTTTTTTATAAACAACGANTGTGTTTCAGTTCGTTTTGGTAACATGCACATNCTTTTCGCAGTCTNCTATTGTGANAANCTAGTAACCTACACTANTGCTGGTNTATGTAGTGTGTGTTCAGTTGATCAAACCGTTCATCAGTTTGTACTCCGGTATTTTGTTAAAAAAGACAACACGCACTGCAATGAAAAGTAAGATTGATGCATTTTAGATAAAACAGTTTCTTCACTACTCACCACGGGTCATTCAATTAAGAGAAAAAGGCTCAAAAGGTTCATTTTGAATGAAGCTTCATGCGAAGCACCGCAAAAATGTCTTCTTCCCTGGGCTTCGTTCCTGCGACCTACTCAAGATTTATTGTTTTCTCAAAAATAGTACTTGGAAGGCTTGGTAATTTGTTTGGCAAACAACAGAACTATAAGGCGGTGTTAAAAATGCCTTTGGAAGTTCTATGAGGAGTTTCGCAGACGGTTGTTGTCTTCAGACGCAATTCGATTGTTCTAAAGCATAATTGACCATTCGCTTAAATTTCATCATTTCAATCGCAACATTGCGATTGTTATTCACTCGTTTGCATTGATGCAAATCGCCTATTAAGTCGAGTGATTAAATGCCGGGCTCGACTGTCCAAATCAGATTCACTCGGTGCAAGCTCCGTTTTCAGTTGGTCGCAATTGACTTTTACACTCGAGTCACCTTCACTTGACCACGAGTGGGATCGTAATTCAAGATAATTTTGGCTGTAATGAAAATTTGCATAGTTTAACACATCCAGTTTACTGTAAGTTGCAATCCATAGACAAGAAGCAGATTTAATGAGATAATAACAGTGTCGTGTTGCTATTAATCACTACCGTCGTTTAGTTTAAACTATACCCAATCCTTATTCAAGTGGTGCAACCAACACTTCGCGAAACGGTGATCTCCTGGTTTGTAACTTATTATTTAAATAAAATCTTTCCTTTCCAAATGAGTAAATTGAGCGATAGTTGGTATAGTCATGGATGCAGTGGTGAGTAAAATCATGTCCGCAGTCACGGTAAAATGGTTTTAGTTCTAGCAAACATGAAAGATGCTTGTTGAAACACCGTGAACATTACAGTTGAAGTTAAACTCAATTTTAATGATGATAGACTTGTGGAGGGTCAGTCAGGGTTCCCACTCGGTATTGAAAAAATATTGAATTTCAAAACTGGTTTTCAAGATCTTGAAAAAGTATTGAATTTGGCCAAAATGTACATAAGGTCTTGAAAAAGTACGGAAATTATAAATGGAAAACAAATCAGTAGTATCTGAGCAGAATTTCACTGAAGGCAAAGCACTTCATTATCGATGCAGTTTTATGTGCAAAATTGAGTTTCATGATTAAGAATTTCGAAAAATGTAGAGAATGAATGGTATTGAACTTTTCAAATTTAGTATTGAAAAGGTGTGGTAAAAGTATGGAAAATGATTTTTAAAAATATGTGGGAACCCTGGGTCAGTGGTCTGACTTATGTTACTGTCTTCCTACATCGAAATAATGCCATGTAGAGATTGCAGACGAAACACCACAAATTTCGACTTAACTCTTGTAAAAAAGTTGCAACTAAAACTAATTTTTGAATCTAAGAAGAGAATAAAAAAATTGACGAAGTTTAAACCAGTGGTCACAACCGTGCGGCCGAATGTAGCCTTCGATAAAATTTATGCGGCCGTGCACATTGTAATTAAAAATCTTAATTATGGGGGCTGTGCATTAATAAAACCTCTTTGTCTACTGCAAGTATAGAAAGAAGGCTAAACAGACGTGTGGAAACAGGCTTGGCTCAGTGTATGGAAGCAGAACAGAAGCATACAAAAAATGAAGATATCTTGGTCTCACTGGCGGACGTAATTCATAAAACTAAACGTAATACGTCCGGCAACAGCGAAAAGGTTGTGCATCCTTGTGTAAACAGCCCGCGAAAAGAACAATTGTGAAGGTAGCACTCACGCTGTACAAGAAAAAGTAAAAAGTTGCGCTGCTTTTATTGCACTGATCACAAAGGCTCCAAAAAACAGTAGAAACCATAAGTTACGTTGCATCAAAAAATACATTCAAGCACACAGCTATGGGTTGAAATGCGAAAAATACATCTACATTTTTTGACGAGTGAACAGGCTATGATTGGAACTGTTGAGTTGTTCGGAAGCAGTTTGTCGTTATTCAAACCGAAAATGTGGTGATGCAGTAGTGGGGTAATGTCGGACCTGTTCTGAGCATGTGTCAGCAAGTAATTGTGTCACTGACAAATGACGTAGGTGAATCATCTGTGTATACTCATCTTCGAATGCTTTTCTTCAATTTGATATGGATTTCAACTGTTCCACAAAAGTTACAAAATCTATGATAGATGTTTCGAGTAAAGTGTGAACACTTGAAAATTAAAAACAAGTATCGAAAAATATATTTTTGTTAGCAACTGCCTAGTATTTGTGTGCATTTGGAGGATTTCTGGCTTGGATTTCATTTTATCACTGCATGTCCAGTTTAAACTGCCAAGATCATGGTTTGATGATGTCAATTTGTCTCGGGACGTCCGCTATCTGTTCTGAACCACCCATAACTAAGTTCGGTTTTATCCGACCCATAAAAGCAACCGCACGGCAGACGCCATCGCTACAGTTAAGTCAACTTGGCCGAACTGTTAGAATGATCGAAAGACCATTTTCTCATCAAAATATTACCCGATCTTATTCCCTGTATTTTTCACTGTTGAAATAGTTTGGACTGTTTCAATACTTCACATGTATGGTGCATTAAGCATGGAATTAGCTTATGTTTTTGTTACGCTTTCAGGACGGAATAGACACGATGAAAATGAAACAGAAACAAGGGATCGTGACTGTTCATGTAAAGCAAAAAAACTATTTTTTAAAAGTGAGTGTTCCTAGTATCGCGGTGCACTCCCAAATGCTTGCTGTTTTGATTTAAGAATCTTATCTACTTGCAGTTTTCTATGACAGTGTCTGAACACTATCCAACGGAGAAGGTTGAAATGAAGCTCGAAGATCACAACTTTCCCGCCTCGATGGCTTATTATTTTGTGTCTCAGGCAAAAGAATTCGCCAGACAAGCTGTCGAACCTCCGTTAAAGAAAAATCCCAAGTACGTCGACGCTGCGATATGTCGCAGAAAATGCCGCGTCGTTTTTTTTTTTAATAATAATTTTAACCTGTTACAACAGAATGCCGGAGTTTCAACCAAGCCCCCACGTTAAAAAAGTCTTCGAATTTTTGGTCAAGTATTGTGCGAAACGCTATCCTGTGGAAGTTTGTCCAATATGCGGCGAGCAAACCTTGCCTGGTGATCCATCGGTGCGTATCACAGTATTGGGCGGTTAAACATTTTGTTTTTTTATGCGTGACCAGTGTTTTTTTCCAGAACATTGTTACTGACATCAACAACAACATGTACGCAGATCGGTTATTCTGCGGCCACTTGTACCATCGAGGCTGCTTAGATAAATACATGAAGACTCCTCCGTTTCATGGTGAGCTTGTAGATGAAAGTTTTGTGGAAACACTGGTGAAGTTTTCCGACAAATGTATCTCTTTCCTGCGCGCGTTCAACCGGAAGGGGCACAATTTACGCGAAACTTTTAAATAATAATTTCAAACTTTTACAGCTTACAGCAGGTGTCGGCAACCTACGGGCCGGATCCGCCCCGCCAAGCAAAATCATCCGGCCCACACCCCCATTACAAATTGTAGTAACGGTATATGGCCCGCCTATTGGTATTATATTTTGTGAATCTGCCCTCCTTGCAACTTCTTGTATTGCATATTTATGATGAACTGCTTATGAGAAACCGCACTGTGCTATAAATGTAATCTATGTCGTATATTGGGCTTTCGTTATGAACTGTGGAAATCACTTGTAAATCTAATTAAAATTTCATAAATTACCAAGTTTTATCAACGTCATGAAGAGCAGCAAGGAAACAGCATTGTTGCTGGAAAATAAGTACGGCCCGCCATACGTTGTAGTAGAGTTTGTTTTTGGTCCGCGACTAGGGAAAGGTTGCCGACCCCTGGCTTTTAGGACCTGACCTCCTACCTGCGCTGCTACTATTTTACAAGTAAACAAGTGACCTCATGTTTAAACCCTTTTCCAATCGTAAGACAACCACACCAGGTTGAAAACAAAAAACTCAGTGCGATATTACAGCCCAGGAGTGGCCAACCAGTCAGAGACCAACAGCCACATTTCTTATTGTGTTACCGCAAAGAGCCACATCATACACATGGACACACATGATCGTCACCCCATCTGTTCCTCAGTCAAACACATACCTTTGCTCAGCTAGATTTGTTGTAAATGTCACACACCAACATGGTAACGCCAGTAAATTATAAGCCATTTATTGTTGTGCACAGTGGCGTACGCAGAAAATTTTCATGGGGGGTTTTCATTCAGTGGCATAAGGTAGTCATTTGTATTTGGTGTGCGCTGTTTGTGACGTCACAATTTAACCTCATAGTCCTGTTTCCAAGCCAACGGTTTGGCGAAGTTTTTTTGACATCATATGCACATTTTTCTGTGCATCCACTCTCCTTATTTTATGTGTCATTGCACTGAATATAATACTATTAGCGCTCCAAGTTAGGCAATCGGAGGAAAATACACCCAACGCTACGATACAGCAGTTCGTAACTACAAAAATGTCAGGCGGCGCGTTAAAGCGTTAAAACAGGGGAGTACAACACACTAATCAATTCGTCAGAGCAATTTACAACGGAAAAATGAGGCTGCGCTAATGTCTTGTCGAATAACACCAAAAATCGAATCTTGCTAAACTACACAAGAATTGAGAATGCTACACAAGACGCCACAAGAATTGAGAAAAAAAAGGTTCGAAAAATCGAATCTTGCTAAACTACACAAGACTTGAGAATGCGCACAAAGTACGCAAGAAAACTTTCGACTTTGTTGTTATTTATAAGAAGTCCAGTAAACTTTTTGTTTTCCTCTTCCTGCTGAGACACAATAAATGCCTGAATGCTTCTATGTTAACGATTGCTGTTTCTGAGCTCGTGCAACAGTTCCGTCATGCTACAGAAATTGGTAGGCCTAATGCGGTCAGCGCTTGCGCTGATCAGCCTTAGCAGACGAAATCAATGCAATTTTTCGGATAAAGTGAACTATCGCCGAACACAATCTTAAACATGCATAGCGTAGTGGACGAAAAGTCTGCAAAAAGTGGTGAGATGGTTTTTGTACCCAGACGATAACCCAGATTCCTACCGAAACCTAATTATAACATTTGGGCTCATTTACAATGTTCCTTGAAAATTGCATGCACATTCATTCCGTATTATTTGCATTAAGTCGACCAATTAACAAGCAAAAAGTATGCGAAAACAATTAATCTCTTTTGCGCAGGTAATAAAGTTTTTGAAAAATATTAAGCTCAAAGGGGGGTTTTTAACCCTAGCCACCCCCCTTGCGTACGCCCTTTGCACTGAATATAAACTAAAATATCAGCGTTCCACGTTAGGATATCGGAGGAAAATACACTCGACGCTGCGACACAGCAGTTCATAACTGAAAAAATATCAAGCTGAGCGTTCAAACAGGGGAGTAATACACACTCATCACCATGTCAGAGCATTTACAATTACAATTTTTGCATGAAATCGGCAAATTAATAAGCAAAAAGTATGCGGAAACAATTAATCTCCTTTTCGCAGGTAATGAAGTTTTTGTAACATATCAAACTAAAGTGGGGGTTAACCCAACCCTCCCTTGTGTACGCCCTTGGCAGACAATATAAAGGCAATTGTTTCGGATTAAGTGAACTATCGTGGAACACGATCTTAAACATGCGTAGTGGACGAAAGGTCTGCAAAAAATGGTAAAATGTTTTCTGGACGCAGACGATAATCCAGATTCCCACCAAAACCTAATTATTACTTT
>JGI24158J21664_10008709_pt1 | contig 13513 bp, 8 predicted proteins | sample Ectturendosymbi3_FD_21664 | JGI IMG/M metagenome (IMG submission 21664) | reverse complement strand
TAGGTAATGGTGCGTCATAATGCTAGGTAACGCCGCCATCTTGCGACGTCATATTGCTTAGTAACGACGCCATTAATTGTCCGGCGTTTCGCGTGCTAAGTTCGCAACAGGAAGTGAGGGTAAGAGCGTTCTCTGAAAGTGATCAGAGTGAGAGCAGAATGAGGCCTTGTTCATGTTCAACATGTACTTCATGTTTACTTTTTGATGCTTGGCTGGAATCGACGTTCATCAGTATTTCTTTGTCTTCTCAACCTTGGTGATGAATCCAATCTTCTTTGTTGTTGAATATTGTTTTGTTTTGTAATACGTTATTTAGATGTAGTAGGCTATATATGCCTGATACAGAAGCAACTGTAATGAGTGCATCACGATGAGAAAAATCGGGCCAAATATTTTGAAGGCCAATTACAGTAACTAATAAGCGAAAACTTTGCAGCCAAATTTCGTGCATGAAATTAGTTTTTTGAACTTAAATTTTGCCCAAATACAGCAAAAATACCAGATTTGAAGATTTTTCTGAATGCTTCTTCGGGCCACTGAAAACATTGTGACGGGCCACATGTGGCCTTCGGGCCGCTAATTGCCCACCTATGCTCTAGCACAGTGGCTCACAAACTTTTTCTCATCACGTACCATTTGTGGGATCCACACTGTCACCACGTACCACCTTGCTCCAGGAAAACTCAATCTACCAAATATGATTCGATCAAAAGTTTGGAAAACCGGAAGCTTGGAAAACACAAATGTGACATGAAGATAATGACCGTGAGAAATTATAATGGCTATTTTAAAATAACAACAAGGGAAGTACACAAAAATTCAGAAATTAATTGACAGAATCCGATAAGTAAAAAACATAGCTATGAATATATTTTTGTGAAGATAAACAGAAAGTAGTAGGTTTATTTGCGTACCACCTTGAAGGCCTCCGCGTAACATTGGTGGTAAGCGCACCAAAGTTTGGGAACCCTGCTCTAGCAAGTAACATCATGCTATTGATAGAACGTTCATCCAACGGTTTGCTTAGCTCTACACCACTAACGAAAACATAATGCAGGACGAAAAGTTAACATTTACAATTGCAGTGCTTGGTACTCATTCAGCTGATTGCTGATACAACCTTTGTAAATAGACGTGTTTTCTCAATGTGTTTGCTATGTCGTTAATGTACGTAATCATAGGTTTTTACTCTCCAAAATCAATTATGAAGTGGTTTGTTTTATTCCTGATTAATTATTATCATACTCAGTGGCGATTCTAAGGGGGGCCTAGGGGGCCATGGCCTAGGGGGCCATGGCCTCCCCAGATTTTTGCTTGGTCTCCCGTTTGCCCCCCCCCCCAGTTTTTTTCTTAATTTCCCGTTTAAGTTCATTTGGTTGACATATACAATAGAAAACTATACAGTAGATTACTTTCGGCCAGCAATATTTTAAACTATTATCTAGATACCCTCTAGCCTGCATTCAATATTTCCCACATGCATAATAAGCCGTGTTGTTTTTTTTGACGGTCGGGTAACTAGAGTTGTTTATGACGACACACATCAGTACTGCAGTTGCTCTGATTCTACGTGAAATTTCGTCAGACCCGCAGTCGTGGTGTTGAAAAATTCATTTCGAAACTAAGAAATAGTCGCAGATATGGTAAGATTGATCTTTCGTGTATTTCAGTGTGAGATGAAGCTGGATTATATTATTGCCAGCAGATTGTTGCTTGCCCCAGTAGCAAAAGGTTTGTGAGAGTATTAAGAATTGGTGTCAGTTAATTTATCTGAATTTATCCTCGCTGCTGTATTACAATCTGCTACCTTGTGGATACGACTTCGAAACATCTTACTTAAGTGGTTCGTGACTATAGTTTTAACTCTGCCCACATGTTATGCAACATCATAGAACTTTGTACCGATTTTCTGTAATGATATAGAAGCAACTCTTTCGCATGTTTCAGCCCTTTGTCCCGCAGGTGAAACATCTCCATTAGAAAAACACTTGGAAGATATCGCAAATTATATTCATTAAGTGAAAATCATTGAAAACGTGAAATAACTTTGGCAAATAATTTACTTCGGAAGGAGCCGAAGCTGCCTATATCGCTCGAACAACTTTTTTCATTTATAGCTACCTAAAAACCTGCGTTTGATTGTTACTGGTAGCTGTCACTCTTCCCGTCACCATTGGTTCATGGGAGAGAAGTTTTTCAAAAAAGAAATTAGTGAAAACATTTCTCAGAAATTCCATGACCAGTGAAAGATTGGGCAACATTGATCTACTTTAAACTTAAAAGTATCAGCTAAAAAACAGACCAAGATGATTTCGTTGATGAATTTGACAGTCGACATGATCATCGAAGGATTAAGTTACATGATATAAAATTCAGACGTAGACTGTGCAGGGATCTGTGTGAGAATTGTACTGCTCTTTGTCTTTGTGTCTGAATCTTTTTTGGTTTGGAGGTGGTGCGTGTTTCGCTTATGACGAGACAGTCATAAATCAACGCAGGGTTGAAAAGTCAGCTTTTGAGCATTAGTCAGAGGAAAATTCAGTTTGAATAATANAATGATCGATCTTGGGAATATTCTGCAAAATACGTTTTANGCCTGCTGTTAACATCTTGCTATCAGGTATGTTGATTNATCGCGTTGCACACGATCAGTCCTCAACAAGGTATGTGCCCAGAACGCCGATGCACATCTATCTGCGGCGCTGCTATGTTACTTAGGTGCAACTGTTGCCGAAACCTCGCTGCNGTTAACTGTATACTGCATTGAANAGTCCTAACCCTATCCACCCTGCACACTCGTAATAGTAGTTGCATAACATGTTTATGGTTACACAATGTGNACTCCTTTTGCTGTTGTTTGAAATAAATTCAATATCTTGAAACAACCTCCGCACAGTAACAGTTGTTAAATCAAGTGCAGTNCGTCACAAGAAAATATGTGCTCTCGCCATTTGTTTTGGGAATTTTTCAATCTGATTATACATAAAATCAATCTGATTATGTATAAATTCAATGTGATTACTGTATATATATATATATCAAACCGATTCAATTTGAAACAGATTCAATCTGATTTGTGTAAATAAAACCCACACATTTTGTTTGGTTTCAATTTTGAGTCAGTGGTCAACAAAAATATATAAGCAAACCAGTGGTGTTGGTTTTACTTATATGTGATCAGTGGCAATTTTAAGGGGGGGCCTGGGTGGGTCATGGCGCTCCCAGATTTTTGCTTGGCCTCCCAGTTTTTTCTTAATTTTAAGATCATTCGGTTGACATATGCAGGATTGCCAAATGCGTTTTGCAAAAATACCCGCCATTTTGTCAACAGCGCCATATCTAAGCTGCATCGTAATTTGTAAGCGGCACATGAAAAACATCAGTATTGCTAAGCCACAATTATTAATTGCCTGTATTTTGGCTCATTCCCTACTTTTCGGTGTGTGTGTGACGTGTCAATCGCACCAAAGATTGTGTCAACAGCAGCAAATAAACTTCACTGAAGGATCTATCCTGACAAGATTCACTACTAGAGTCATTATAATTAGAGAAATTATGCGCTGGTTCTTTTTGAAGTTGCGGCAAATTATTTTTACACTACCGGCTGCTGACACTGATTTTCAAAATACCGGCCTCTGCTAAATTAGCAGTAAAATACTGGCCATCTGGTAACTCTAGACATATGCAGCATATAACTTTCGGCCAGCAATATTTTAAACAATAGTTTAGAAACCCTCAGGCTTGCATTCAATATTTCCCAAATGCATGTTAAGCTGTGTTGTTGTTTTTGACGGTTGGGTAAAGAGTTGTTTATGACGACACACACCAGGGTTTGCTTGGATCCTGCATGAAATTTAGTCAGTCCGCGGTCGTAGTGTTGAGAAACTCATTTGGGGCAATCCATTAACCACTTGTCATGGATTTTGCTATTTCACACACATGTGATAAAGACTGAAAAATTATGATTATAGAAAAAAAATTTTTGAAATATATTTATCGATGGCCGAGACACAGCATTTAGAATTTTTGGCCACTAGGTGGATTTTTAGAGGCGAGCACAACCATTTTTTCATTTCTCACATTCAATTTTTGGCAATAACTCCTTACGTTGAAGGATATTTACAATGAAAACAACTATTTTACCATTTTTTGACCCAAAGAATTCATTTTAGAAGTTAAAATATTGATAAGATGAGGATTTCAACACAAAATTTGGGGTTGAAAATTTTCTTTGAATGTTTTTATACCTCAACTTTGAGACAATTATTTGACACTTTGGCAAAAAGTTGCCAAAAAAATTTTTTTGTCATTCAGTGAAGCAAATAAGTGCAATGATTCTACCAATTTTGATTGATGTAAGTTTTGTCATGAAGAAGATATCCAACTATGAAGATCCTAAGAAATTTACCTAAAATGACACTTGACAGAATTCAAAATAGGAATATCATTTGGTAGTTTCATAAGTTGCTGCAATCTCTTTAACTTGTTTTGCTTTTTTCAGATTCTGAACATCAATTAATCATTGTTTGAGCTACTACAACATGGAAAGTATTGTGAACTGCTCACTGGCTAATGCTTTGGGGCAAGGATGGGGAACCTATTTGCTATAATGGATTAAATGAATTGTGTATTATCACTGGCGGGCCGCAAAAATATTCTTAAAATTCTGCCTTTATCTTCCCAAGGAAAACAAGGAGAGAAAACTAGGTCTATGTCAAGGAGTGAGATGCTTATCGTGACTTACTGTCTGAGTGTCTGCTTGTCACAGAATCTCGTTTTGTTGTGATGCTATGTTCTCACTAGAATAATGAAAATTCTGATGTGCGCAATAATAAATTTTCACGCGGGCCACAGGTTCCCCATCCCTTCTTTAGGGGACAAAGGTAATAAACTTACCTATACATGAGTGAAGCAAGAAAATCTTGCTGAAATGGAGATCTGGGCTACGGCACTTCGATACACTTAAAACCAGTGGCGCATCTAGTCTGGGAAAAGGGGGTCTGTCGCGGAAGGGCAGCTTTTGATATCACTTTTCAGCATAAACCCACACTTTCTCCTAAGACTAGAAACGACCAATGAATTTTGCGATGTTGCCAATGTATTATGTTGGCAAAATTCCGACGATATGCAGTATATCGGCAATATTTGCTCATAAAAGCTGCTACGCTAGTTTTCTGCACGGAGTGTTCGGAAACCCAAGTTGTTGCTTCGTTTATGATTAACTAACACAAATTCTCTGTACTGTTCCTTATGACGCGCAGCCCTCGGCTCCAACTGCATCAAGTAGTGCGCAATATTCAGACCACTCCGCAATCGTCCCAATAAACTGGTCTATGACGTAACATTCGCTCCCAGGTTTTGCGCGGTATGCAGATGGCTGCCTGCGAACAAGGTCGTGGTGTTTGACCATCTTAGTGACCCAGGTTTGCGCAGAATTCCATGTTATACACTTCTTCATTAAACTGAAGTATAATCTTTCAACTGTGGTTTGTGTGGCGTGGTGATTCGCCACATATAACGTTCAATTCGTAGCAGCAATAGTAGAGACTACCTAGTCGAGTGGGGAAACCTCTTATTTGGTCGTCGGTTCGACTTTCTTTAAGTGGTTCAAGGTGACGCAGCATTGTGCCATTGTGGCTGCAACATTGAGTGTTGCAAAATATCCGGCATCGATTATCGGCAATGAAAAATAAAAATATCGGTATCGGCCCAAAAAAGCCTTATCGATCGAGCTGTACCTAAATCCAATCAAACTTGGTTAGTTAGTAGGACTAGTGAGCCCAGTGCAACGAACTATTTAGAATAGATAGTGGTATTGATTTCATTGTCAAAACACTCAACGAAAGAATTCCAAGTTATGATTGCTTTTGGTCACAGTGCATTTATTACATCACAATCGATGTTTGTCCGCACGAACATGGTGCTGGAAAGATATACTTAGCTTGTCGAACATTCAGCAAATGTCAGCCATAGAGCAATTAGAAATGTTTATCCACACGTACATACACTTATAAAATGGAAGCTGACAATCAGCTGCACAACTGCGTCTGTGGAGCGGTGTCTACCCAGATGACGGTGTTATTATTAATACACTTGTGAAATCACTGCGGAGAAGAACGATTGAGTTACAAATTGCTCTGATGATTTTACACCGTAATGTAAAGTGACTTACTCGAAATCAATGTAGGACTTCTTGCGCAGCAAACGAAATCGTCATCTGCAAATCTAAAAGGGCTATTTTCAAAATACAACGCTTGACTGATATTTTTATTAACTTTGGCGACGGCGATCGGCAGCAGGCCTAAGCCTGAATTGTGCTTCTTGCCAGGGCGATTGAGGTGACCGCTCTTGCCCAACGAGCGCCACGGCAATTCACTCAGCAGTGGCTGTGGATCGAACACCCAACCTTCCAACTGGGCGGCGGACACTTCACCACTGAGCTAATGCCGCCCCAAATGATATTTTGTGCAGATAATGTGACCCCAATTTCTCAGGCTAGCTGTAGCGCCTTGCATAATCAGAAATTCCTTGTGAAAATATAGCTTCAGTTGAAACATTACTTGGCATGACGCTAAGGAAGGCCTAAACTTATTTAATTTAGTGATAACCTAGTAGGTTTAAAACACAGAAAAAATTTAGGCCGAAACTGCAAAACAAAACCACAGCGATTGGACACTGTGTCCTCTCGGCATGAACCGGACTATTACAAAATACCTCTGCGTGTGCCTGGCAGTGTACGAGCTTTTGACAGCTTTGCTTGCATTGGAGTTTGTACTGCTAGAGGAGGAAATTCCGATACACGTGCGTTCGACGCAATATCAATTTATAGTGTTGAAAAATGTGAGTTGTTTCATGTCATTGCGCAGGCGCCATTTAGACAAGGCAGTGACGTTGTTGTTTCGTAATAGTAGGCTGATATGTAACTTCGTAATAGTAGGCTGCTATGCAACGTCGTAATAGTAGGCTACTATGCAACGTCGTAATAGTAGGCTACTATGCAACACATAGTGTGTGTGCACCCAACACCAAAACACCATCTTACTATGCAATGCTGCAAACCTGAAGCAAGTTTGCAAAGATTTGGCGTTTGTGATTATGTGCAGAACAGAAAATAAAATGTGCATGATTCACAGATGTGGGAGTTGCCCTGAAAAAGATATTTTATATCAATTTTTGAAACAGAGANTCTGACAGGTGAATCTACAGATAATGTAGTATACATGCAANGGCAATCCACTGACAAACAACATGGAAAGCCTTAGTTTCTGCTCAATCTTTTGNAGGCATGGTTTTGCTGATAGCAAATTTTCTCTAACTACAAGCATCAAAATAAGCAAATCACTTGAAACCTTTTTCAANGCATTCAACTCAAGATGATGAAAGTTCAGTCTGACCGTGATCGCAACACCTTCACAAATGTGTTCAAAACATTCTCCAGTCTTTAAATCACTTTCTGTATCTAATGCTTTGCATGATTTTTTCTTTGCTTCTTTGGTATGCCATGAGTAACAGCTGGCGACACTTGACATGCATCCAGTTTGCGCTTATGGTAGAATATTGCAGGTTGTCTTTGTGCGGTTTCTTCATCACTGTCAGTGGAACTGGCAACAGAACTGATTTGAGAGGTGCTTTCACTGAATCTGTCAACATCACTTTTTTAACATCACCTCTGCGGCCTGTGAGTGTGGCACAGAAAACAAATGCCGACAACGTTTTCCTCAAATGTCCAATCCATTGACCTCCCCATGGACTGCACTGTCCTGATGGTTCTGGATGATAAGACAATTGAATGACTGCTCAAGCCTGCTCCAAGTTCTAGCGCGGCCAAGCAGTGTATTGAAAGAACTGGCTGAAACGATGAAGAAGACTTTTTTAACTTTTTAGTGCATTATTTCCAACCAGGAAAAACCTTGATTGATTGCATTTCCAGTTCCTCTGCCATTGCAACAGTCACCTCATGGCAGGGCGGGCAAACTACAGCCTGTAGACCATATGTGGCCCACAAGAGCACATAAATGGATAATGCATAGTCTGTATTGAAGAAATGTTCTAGTAATTTTGACAATGTCTATGTGCACTACAGTATCAGTGTGAAATAAAATAATACAAGGTTGTAATAATATTATCATTGATTCATATTTTGAAACAAATTTTAACTGAAGTAAACAAATGTAATATATGTGGTCCCCGTTAGCAGTAAAGTTTTGAATGTGACCCTCCATAGAAACTCGTTGCCCACCCTGCCTTATGGTTTGCATCGACTTTTTTCTAGTGCTTTTTCACTACATCACAGCATTCAAATTTTTTTCCTCAAATGCACTGCCAATGAAGCACTTGAATTGGTGCATACATACAGNTTGAAGTCTATCCAAGTGTCGTAGCCCAGATCTTCATTTCAACAAGATTTTCTTGCTTCACTCTTGTGTAGGTAAGTTTATTACCTTTGTCCCCTNAAGCTTTACCCACTTGAGTGAGCAGTTTACAATACTTTCCATGTTGTGGTAACTCAGAGAATGATTAATTGATGTTCAAATTTTGAAGATAGCAAAACAAGCTAAAGATATTGCAGCAACTTATGCAACTACCAAATAATATTCCTATTGTGAATTCTGTCAAAAGTGTCATTTTAGGAAAATCTCTTGTGATCTTTAAAGTTGGATATCTTCCTTTAGACAAAACTTACATCAATCAAAATTGTTAAAATTTAGCACCATATTTGCTTTATTGAATGATAAAAAATTTGTTTCTCAACTTTTTGCCAAAGCGCCTAAATATTGTCTCAAAGATGAAAAAAATTTGTTTCTCAACTTTTTGCCAAAGCGCCTAAATATTGTCTCAAAGATGAGGTATAAAAAAAATTTAATGAAAATTTTCAACCCCAATATTTGTGTTGAAATCCTCATCTTATAAATATTTTACCTTCAAAAATGAATACCTTGGGTCAAAAAATGGTAAAATAGTTGTTTTCATTGTAAAAATCCTTCAAGGTAAGGAGTTATTGTCAAAAATTGAACGTGAGATGATGAAATGGTTGTGCTCGCCTCTAAAAATCCACCAATTGCCCAAAATTTAAAATGCTGTATCTCGGTCATCGGTAAAGATACTTCAAAAATTTTTTTTGCTATCATAATTTTTCAGTGTCTATCACATATGTGAGGATTAGCAAAATCCATGACTAGTGGTTACAAAATTAAAAAAAATTGATGATTATAAATGGATTGACCTGAGACCCATTTCGAAACTAAGAAACAGTCACAGAAGTGGGAAGATTGATCTTTCGGTTATTTCAGTGTGAGATGGAGCCAGATTATATTACTGTCAGCAGATTGTTGCTTGTCACAGAAGCAAAAGGTTTGTGAAAGCATTAAGAATTGGTTTCAGTTAATTTATCTCAATTTATCCTGGCTGTGGTATTGCATTCGGCTGTGTTGTGTACACGACTTCGAAACATCTTACGTAAGTGGTTAGTGACTACAGTTTTCACTCTACCCACATGTCCTGCAACCTCATAGAATTTTGTACGGATTTTCTGTAATGATTCAGAAACAATTCGTTCGCGTATTTCAGCTCTTTGCCCCGGAGGTCAAACATATCCATCAGAAACACACTTGAAACAATTAACAAATCATATTAATTCAGTGAAAATGACTTAAAATGTGAAATAACTTTGGCAAAGAATTTGCATCAGAAAGAGTCGAAGCTGCCTATATCGCTCCAACAATTTTTGTCATTTACAGCTACTTACGGAGTATCAGCTTACGAGGTCTCACTGCGTGTCAGTTTGTGCCGATGGTGCTGCGGTGATGGTAAGCCCCAAGAGGTGTAGTGAGTTTATGAAAAAGGAAAACAAAAACAGTTGGTAGTTATTGTCTTCTTCACCCAGAATAAATTAGGCAGTGAAAGAAATTTATGAAGACCTGACATAAGTTTTAAAATATATGTCACTTGATGTCAATCACATCAAATGCCGTTCCTTACGTATTCGTTAATTTGGTGCTTTGTGTGGCGAGATGGGGACAGAACACAGGGGGTGTTTGTTTCATTTGAACATCCTTTGGCGCATATGGGGAAAAGATGCTGTTGATTTGCGCAAGGTTCGTAGTACCGCAGTGTCTTGAAACGTGTTCAGTTAACGTGTTCGACGGTATGCGGTTAGGTGCTGGCAGAAAGGTAAAGTATTTTCAGTGTGAATGTCGGCGATAAACCTAATTTGCTGAAACTAGTGTTAGTATCATTCTCGTAGTCTCAGTATATCTCGAGTCTGCAAAGGTGCATACTGGTCCGAAAATAGTCCATGTCTTAAAAAGGTTGGGAAACACTGTTCTAGAAAGATAATGATAATTATTCTCACTGCATTAATGAGGGCCGCATGCGGCTCTTAAAGTCGTGGTTGAAAATCGCTGCCTTGGAATAAGAGTCAAAATAATAGCAGGATTGAAATTTGGGGGAACACCTTTCAATGGGCGTCTCGGTCTTACAGTGGACCCTTCGCTCTAAGTTGGAGCAGCTAGTATTACCTATGTAGCATTTCTAACGCCCGAGTGGAGCGTCCTTGGCAGCATTGAAGTTATCCCAACAGAAGACAAAATAAAAAAAAAAGTTTCACTGCAGGAATTGGCAGCGTTCATAACGATAGTGGAGCAAGGGAGCAAAAAGACCATAAAATTAGTCAAAGCAACAAAAGCATCTGAAGACATGCGATGTTTTTCGCAACGTGTTAAGCAAATACTGAGATATATTTTCCAAGTCTATGGTAGAACATTTTGTACAAATACCCCGTGACGTGCTGCCTTTTGTATGGCAGACAAGGTGGTGTTGTCATGAGATACCTAAACCTGTTCCCAGGTTTCATTTCAATGACACCGGATGTCTTGTATTTTATAAGAAATCAGATGAGGAAACACTACAGCATCACTTGTGGATGCCAATAACAGCTTTCTGTCCTGCTTGCAGGAATGCCTGGAGCTTGCCGGTCATTTCCCATCGCGTACATTAGTGATTGCCATTATGGATAAACCTTTGCACTTGATTCAGTGCGTCTCAGCTGTTACAAATATTCAAAGGCTTTTGAAAACGTTGCCTGTCAAGTTTTTGTTTTGCGTTTGGCGCTGTGTTGTGATTAGGATGTGTTTTCAGGTTTACAGAAGAAACGACGTCTTGGATTGTGACAGTGAAGAAAGCGAAAGGTAAAAGTTTAGGAATCGGATCTATTTGAAGGCTAAGCTATCTAAGGACAGTTTCAAACTAATATTTGTTTGATGAAATATATCGGTGTTTGCAAAACGCACCTAATTGAGCTTGTTAGGGTGACAGTCAAGGACTGCATTTTCCTTTATGCATTCCTTCCAGCGTCAAATTTTTGTTTTTGTGGTGCAATAATGCTTGTTTGCAAACGGCAACTGTTTTAGATGAGCATCTTTCAAATCCCTTCCTCCGCGCTCACCGTTGTGTCAGCTTAGAAGTGCGAAGTTGACTAAACCAGATCAAACTGCCATTTTTAGGTCTAGGGCAGTGGTACCTTACCGGGCGACATGCCTTCCCAGGGGGCGCGAGCCCTTTCGTACTCTTCAACATGGAAAGATTTTGAACGGGAAAGTGTTCCGTCCAATTTACTTATTTAAAGTGAAGATGGCTCAAAACAAAGCAAACTTACTTAAAGGGAGGCGTGGTAGAGAAAAGGTTATGAACCACTGGTCTCGAAGCATCGCCAGTTGCTTTTACTCAAAACGACGCAATCGGCGGAAAATTGCCGAATTCTCGTAAATTCAAGCCACATTTACGAATGGGGGGATCGCAGCTGCGATGGTATCGCCACGTGGCCAGAATGTCCAAAAACAGTTGGAGAGGCAAGTCCCGTTAGCTCCACACGCAGCAATGCAGTAAAAATAAATATAAATCCTATACGCCGGCGAAAGGCCAGATAATGTGATCATATCTCCGATTTTTTCCGGTAAAACGTGCTTATTAGAAATTCTTCAAAACCGTGAGGTGTCTTTATTTTGGATACCTCCTAGAGCTGGTGGCCCTGCTAATATCCTGGTTGAAACGGGGGATTTGAAAATGAATAATATTCTGCGTTTAAATTGTTTCAGAAGTTATTTGAGAATATTTCGTTGTTTTGTTGCCCTCACACACGCTTGACTATTTCCACCGCTGACGCATCAATATTTTTCATCTCAGACCTTGCATCATTTTAGGCAACCTTGCAAGACCTGCATGTAACTGTACATGCAGACCAACCTGACAGGTGGTCTTGAAAGTAAACAACTGGGCGTAGCTCTGGCCTTTTGCTCGTTCGGCGGTTCAAGTTTTGACCAGCTTTACATGCCGCTACCATAAGTAAAAATAACTGTTTAACAAATGTATTTTAAATGCCAATTGTTGCTGCATGTTATGCAGCACCTCTATCGTAGTGATAGTGTTAGTTGTGTGCGTTATGGACGTTGATGATAGATGATGCGTGAATCCATAATCGCACGTACATTTGACGATGCACTTCTGCCACATATGTGTACGTTTCATTGTTTGTTAACTTTCCAATTCACAGTTGTTTACAATTTGTTGGTGAAACTTGGCATTGCAGAACGAAATTATCACCACATGAAACAAGAAAAGCATTTTGCGATGCAGTGAAAGCAGCAGATGAAAATCCGAGTGAGAAAGGCTCTTCAACGTTTTTCGTTCCATCGGTTGAGGAAAATGCGGAGGAGTGTTGTAGCCCAACTTTGGATGGGGACGATTCCGACGTTACATCCAACTCTGGTGAAAAAGAAAACACAAAACCTCGAGTTTCAGAAATTGTGGAGACACTGGATTGTGCAAACAAGGTACTGGAAGAGATCTACAGCGATGAGTCTGAGGAATCGGTCGATTCGGACAACGTAAGTACTTGCGACGAATTGGAGAGCAAGCTCCAAGAAGAAAATTTACAAGTTGNCCCCATTTCTAGCTCAGTTACAAAAANTTCCTTGTGCACTGAATCTACCAAAAGTCCCACGGTGCAAAACGAGGAACTGACCGAANCAACTCACTCGAACGATCCNAACAAATGTGAGTTTTGTTGCAAANCGTTTCGAAACAAAGTGGCGCTCAGGAAACACCTTCGCAAGCATGACATTGGAAAAATGTTCAAGTGTTCGGAATGTGTCAGAACATTTCGTGAAAAATCTCAATTGGCAAAACACATGCGAACACATACTGGAGAAAAGCCTTACAGCTGCAAGTTTTGTGGTCGAAAGTTCGCTAGGAACGGCAGCAGGCAAATCCACGTACGAACGCACACTGGAGAAAAGCCTTACAAATGCCAGCAGTGTCCCAAAGCATTTCGTCAAAAAGGCCATATGACCACGCACATGCGTACACACAGTGAGGAGAAACCGTTCAAGTGTTCCACGTGTTTCAAAAACTACCGGCACGGTTCAAATCTGAGGGTTCACATCCGCACTCACACTGGTGAAAAACCATACAAGTGCTTGTATTGTCCGCGAACTTTCAAATACGATCACCACTGCCA
>JGI24158J21664_10008708_pt1 | contig 13513 bp, 6 predicted proteins | sample Ectturendosymbi3_FD_21664 | JGI IMG/M metagenome (IMG submission 21664) | reverse complement strand
TCATCGATAAAGGTTTTAGAAGCTGCCGCTTTGTTTCAACAATTGTGAAACACCCTGTATATATGGGTGTTGTTCTTCACGCACATCCCATTCATGGTGAATCGCACATTCAACGCCAACGGAGAGGTTGCAACAACATCCCCTCCTTTTTGCAATGAACTGCACCGATCGCAAGTTCTTTTTGCAAAGGTTGCACCTGGCACAACCTTAACATCCTGGTCACAGCACCATTTTGATGTGATCGGAAAGCCTGAGTGGCAAGTGGGCAAAGCTTCACACTGTGTCAGCAAGCAAAAATAGAGATCATGCGCTGCAATCACGCTTATTGCTTGTTCGTATATATGGGTGTTGTTCTTTGCGCACATCCCGTTCGTGGTGAATCATACAATGAATGCCAACGGATACATTGCAACACTAATATGCATAATTCTGGCTCCCAATGAAAAAAATTCAATGAGTTAAAGTAACAGCACTAGATTTTTGCCGGTTCTAAAACTTTAGTCACCTGATCAACTGCCACCTGGACAACTGCTACCTAGGACAATCACCACCCAGGACAATCACCACCCAGGACAACTTCCACCTAGGCAACTACTACCTGGACAATTGCCACCAAAGACAAATGCCACCCAGGAAACTGCCACCTAAAACATATTGAGTTGTTTGCGTTTATTGCGATGAAAGCAATTTGAGCTTCACAAGGACCTTGTGTATAACAAATGTTTCTTTATTCTCTGACCACTTTATAAAGAAACATAACTTTAGCTCTAAGAAAAGGAGTTTGGAAACGCACCTAAAAAACTAGCCATTTTCAACAGCACTTTAAACTCATTTTTTAATTAATTTTTGATGATTTATTCACTTCCACTGCTCAACAAATGAAAAGATGAACAATAGTATGGGAATGTTTCCCCACCCCACTACACCCCGTGGGTGGCAGTTGTCATAGATGGCAGTTGTTCAGGTAGCAGTTGTCCTGGGTGGCAAATGTACTAGGTGGCAGTTATCCGGGTGGTAATTGTCCTAGGTGGCTGTTGTCCAGGTGACTCTAGTCTGGATACCATTTTTGCCATGCGTTTAACCAGAATGGTGATTCAGTTGCATGAGTCTCATTTTATCATGTTCTTTATCAAGTGTTGTTTTTGCAGGCAATTCATTACAAATTTTACAGCCATGGCAGTATGAGTTAAAAAATCACTGTCTCAACGATTGCCAGTAACAAAAACTAGATAAATTTACAGAACTCTGCTTACCACTAAGTTCTGGAATTTATGAAATGTGCAAGTGCAACAACTCACATTGTTTGTATCATCTGTGTGCACAGATTTGATGTTTTTCCAATCAAGATTTGTTGACATAACAACTTATCAACAATAATCATATTGTTTCAGCAAAGAAGCACTGTTATATATTAGTATTTGATAATGGATCAAATTCAAAATTTAAATAAAGTGCTGCTGCGATCCTTACAGTTCCGCTCAAAGATTATCGAGGAAAGCCCTGAGTGTGTAAAGGATTTGCTGGAGGTTGAATCAAGGGTGAAGAAAGAGTTGCTTTCCAAAATCAAAGAGGCCCTCAGTCATCAAGAGAAACTTATAAAAGTAGCTTTGTACATCGAAAAGCAGTCTGCATCCCATGGTCCATTGCATTTCATGTGCAACCCATCATGGACAGTGTGGTCTGCTAAAAGTGCGATCAAAGAACAGTTTGAACGTTTGTGTGAACCGTCTACTCACGATTTAAATGTTCTTTGTGGCTGTGCAGTGGCAGAAGATTATTTAACTTTACAAGACTGTGGCGTTCATTGCAAAGGTGATACTGTGTATGTGTATGCATCCAAAAAGCTTAAAAAATCAGTTGATTTGCAGTATCAAGAAGGAAGTTCATCATCACAAAGTTCTGTTGGTGAAGCAGTTGCTGATGTTTTAAACTTACTATCTACTTCTAGCCAGTGTTCTTTGATTCTGTCTGTTAATGAAGAATCTGGCAATCAAAATGAAACTGAAAGTGTTCAGCCTTGTAATGAATCTACTAATGATGTTGTACAGCCTTCTTTTGTCATTGGGTGGTCATGTCAGCTATGCACGTTTGTCAATGAACCAACTAGGCCAGGTTGCATGCAGTGTTCTTCTTCAAGGCCTGATGATTATGTGGTGCCTGATGAGTATAAACCCTCTGATAATGAGAAACTGAGAATGGCAAGAGAGTTAGAAGTGGAAAACCTGCGTTTGAAGGAAGAAGCTAGACATGAAAAAGAAAAATTGGAAAAAAGAAAAATTAACTATGATCGGCATGTTTCAGCTGTACTTTCTAGCATTACATTAAGTGGTGAAGCAGTAGATTGCTTGATTTGCCTCACAACAACTGATTCAGGCAATGGTGTGAGGTTGCAAAATTGTTTGCATACATTTTGCAAAGATTGCCTGGTTGGTCACATAATGACAGGAAATGATGCTTCAGTTCGTTGCCCCTATGTTGATGATGAATATTCATGTAATGATGTCTTGCAGGATAGAGAAATAAGAGCTCTTCTGTCCACTAATGATTATGAAACATTTCTGTCTCGCAGTTTATCCCACGCTGAAACACAGTCCTCATCTAGTTTTCATTGTAAAACACCTGATTGCATTGGTTGGTGTGAATATGAGGATGGTGTTAATATTTTTACATGCCCAGTGTGCCATGGAAAGAATTGTTTGACTTGCCAAGCTATCCATGACCCAAAGGACTGTGCAGAATATCAGAATGAAATAAAACACAAAGCAGCAACTGATCATGAAGCCAAAAAAACAAAAGCTGCAATAGAAAAAATGTTGCGACGAAAACAAGCTATGCATTGCCCTCAGTGCAACATAGTGATCATGAGAAAAGATGGTTGTGATTGGGTTCAGTGTACAATGTGCAAACTGGAAATCTGTTGGGTAACCAGGGGCTGTCGTTGGGGACCTAAAGGTAAAGGAGATAACAGTGGGGGATGTCGCTGCAAAGTGAATGGCAAGAAATGCCATCCAGATTGCATTAATTGCCACTAACATGCAAATGCATGAATGATGTGAACTACACATGCAGTGTATGTTAAAATATCTTCAAATAAACAGCGGCACTGTTGTTATTTTTCAGAGTGTCAGATGCCACTAGGTGTCTTGCAACAAGTTTTTTGATGATAAAAAACTATCTAGTCATTTTCAATGGTATGAAAACTTACTTTCAAGAAACAACTTAGTGCAATTGCTTTTGTTCACATTTCTGAGAGAATGTCAGTAATTTTCTTCATATTGTCGATTTCAAAAAATTCAGCACTACCTTTTTTATGAGCATGACTTTAATCATTTTCTTGCAACACTAGTTCACTCTGTGGATAATTAGTTCCGAAATGTACTATTGCCTCTCTAAAGATAAATTTACTACTTTTGAGGATTGGCTATGTAGTTTTGTTTAAAAATTTGTATGATCGTTGTGGAAACATTGATTGGAACTCATTTCAAAGCTCTTCTCTTCAGAGAAGAATATTAATTTATTTCTATTTTGGATTTTGTTTTTTATATGCGAGTCTTTCCTATAGTCTTGTTGAATTTGATGTGTCACAAGTGCTATGGAACTTTTTGTCCGTATTTTGCAAGGTCACAACCAAATTTTGATATCTCAAACATTGAAACAAAAAATAAAGTTATGTACTAAATATTTGAACTAAAATTTTAGTTTTTGCTTGGGCTGTTAGTTGAAATTGTATTTTCTCTTTGAGGTCTTATTAACATTTTTGCTGCCGACATATGAATTAACACCTTCAGTGCCGGACGATTTTCACATTAAGAAAAAACTGACATATGTATTGTGATCAGTATATATGGTTTACAAAAAGTTGACATGAATTTGTTTGAAGGTAAAATACCAATTTTTTGACATGCCAGTATTTGATGTGCACTCAGAAATTGCCAATTTGTAAACAAACAGCTATTTAGAAAAAAACCTGCTCAGCTGTGGATGTGAATTATGAATATACTGTATGAAATACATAAACACTGTGCATGAGTGAACAAAGGTTTACAATTGGAGAAATTGATCAAACTGTTCCTAATTTTGCTCCACCTTGTTTTGCTTTTACCATTTTCATTTGTTTGTAATGTGACATGATTATGTAATTCTTGTGAGTATCATTCAACGTGTTTTACATGAATGCGTAAGTGATATTTGGGCATGCAGAATTGTCCGCCTCCCAATTAATAGGTTGGGTGTTTGATCCACGGCCAGTGAGTGAGTCGCCGTAGCGCTCCTTGGGCAAGAGCATTCACCACAACTGCCCTGACAAAAAGCATTATTCAGGCTTCAGCCTGCTGTCAATTGTCGTTAAATAAATACATCACGTTGCATGCAGAATTGTTTGCTAGACTTGTGCAAAGTGTACGTAATCACAATATTAAACTAACATTTTAATGCAAATGTGGTTAAAATTCTCTTACCATGTAAGATGCCTTTGTCCACTTTTTCTGCAGGTATAAGTTGTGCTATTCCAGTTTGCAAGATCGCTTATGCACTTACGTATTCACATTCATGGTTTCACCATGCATGTGATAACATATTACATTTTCCTGAAAATGTGCACATTAATTTGTGGTTTGAAACAATTAGTTTTCTTTTCTGTAAATATAATATGAGAGACATGCTGAATTTCACTTGTGTTCAACTAGCGGTTTTGTCAAGTATTTCTGTTTTGCTGAAATTACTTACCAATTATGTTCGTAGATTCCAAGATTAAATGCTCAGATGAAAGAATTGCGTTTGTACTTATTGTGTGAGGAAAAGATTACAAACTTACCATTAATACTTGCCAACTCTTTATTCTGTCAAAGTATCAAATGCTGAAATAAGTCAATGCAAGTGTTAATGTGAAATTCTTCTGTAAATGTGAAATTTGGCAAGATTAAATGTGAAAATCTCACAATGCACCTGTGAGAATCAGTAAGTACTCTCCACACTGGGGGTAAGGAAGGAATCGTTCAACAAATTTCTAACAGGAAATCGATTTCACATAAAATACGCATCCTCAGTCCTTATTCAATTAGAATCATCACAAAAAGATGAAAGCAGAGCCCAGTTCACTGATTCCTTGAAAGCTGACAGGAAACCTAGAGAATTGAACAGTGGGAATCAAATGAAAATTGCTCTGATTTTGGTTGATTTCAATTCATTATTTTGCATTTTTAAGTTACTGATTTATTTTGTGGTACTCAACTATTGCCCATAACATGCAAGTGGCAAGTGAGTGGTTGCCCAGTCCCTAGTTGCTATTGAAGAAATAAGATCATGTTTGTGTTTCATGCATTATGTTGTTCATTATTTTTCTAGGCTTGCTACTTGACCAAATTAGATGCTGTGATGCCGCAGACATGCATTGCTTTGAAATGTTACTCTTGCAAAATGTTTCAAGTGCATTTAATGAAGAAATCTAAAAACTGGTTGTGTAAATTATGTGGAGCTAAACAATCTATTGCAAAAATCTATTTGGAGGTAGCAACTACATTTTTTTCACTTTCTGAAAATTTACGTTGTTTCATGCACAACAAGCAGTTTGAAATTCCCAACTAGCAGCAGCTAACATAATTTTGAATAGTACATAGAAAGCTGTTGTAAGCCCGATGCTTATCAACAGATCTTTATCGTTTCGTATTTTCTGGTGGCCGTAGTGAAGTTACGTTTTGTGCTCATAATTATTTTATGCTGTGATAGATACGTGCTTTTCACTGTTTTTATGCTGACCTGGTTGCTTAAAAAGACTATACAGGGTACGTAGACGGACTGCAGAGCTGTGTCTATGAGACCAATATGGCCCTAACAGAAGCTCAATACAAAAAAGATGCTGTTGCCAACAGTGGATCACGTTTTGTACATTGCTCACATTTCTTGAATATGGGTGCTTGAATTGGAAAAACCAAAGACTCTGCACCAGGGGCAAATCCAGGGTGGCGATTTCCCCCCCTACAACCTGCGAAAGTAACCTTATTGACCATAATTTTGTACAATTCGGAAAACAACATTCATGATATATGGTCATTTCGTCGTCTATTATTTTGTCGCAACAATATTGTGAAGCATACTTCATCGCTCTTACAGTAGTGAAGCCGACTTGTCTACCAAATATTACTGAAACCACCCCCTCTAAACATACTGGCTGGACCCACCCCTGCTCTCCACTCCAATAATGAGCCCGCGTGGAGCTCATCAGTGCTGTCCGCAGATTCAAGGTTCTCAAGTTTTAATATATTTCAGGCGTCTGGCACTGACTGCCGGAAGTATGTTCAAACAGCAAATATGACCGTGGGTTCAATGCACGAGGAGATTGTGGAAAAAGGCTTGGTGCACAGCCACAGAGATCCACGCGGACCTTGCAATAGCGCCAGCGTAGGTACGTGAAAAATTCTCCGGCGAAAACAATTTTTTTCCAGAGCGTTGAACAAAGATGTTTTGCAATTTTTATAGGTTTTCGTGACTTTTTGTAGGCTGCTTCGTAAAGCTGTTGCGCCAGAGATCTTAATGCTTAATCAGTAACTTTCTTTCTAACACAAGGACACCTTACCATCTTTGTATCTGTCACTCATCTGGTTTTGTATCTTCTAAAGTTCTGCTTATATTTTAAGGTTCAGTATCTTCCTACTCTTTCAGTTATGTTTGCCGATTCTTGGTGGTTCATTTCTTTAATGTAAACCCTGCGAGTCAGTAGCACAGGAATCAACAAACAAATGTTAGTAAAGATGCCGTGATTTTCCTAGTTTTTGCAACAACTTTGTGTCAGTTCAGCCGTTGCTCACTTGAAAAATGTGGTATTGGGCTCGTCTAATGTAGCATGACCTTCAATTCACCATTTCTGAACACAGTATCGGTCCTTGAGGTGTGAGAGTTTCTTTGTTGACTTTATGCTGTCCACGCATCAACATTACTTGTATGCATTGGATAGATAGACAGTCACATCACTATCGAGGAGAGAGACACTGTTGGAAGCTGCAGGATCAACCGTTGCGTTATGCGGACGATTTCGTGCTGCTTGCATCCTAAGCACAGTGTCTTCAGCATGCACTTGATCGGTTTCCTGTTGCGTACGACCAAGCGGGGATGAAAATTAGCACTGAAAAGATCAAGGTGATGTCTTTACAGAAGCCCAAGGCAATGTACGTTGCTCATAAGCACACTGCAGCAGGTCGAAAAGTTCAAGTACCTTGTGGTGTAATTCACGAGGGACGGAAGGCGGAACAAGCAGATTGATGCACAGATGGATAAAGTAAACGCAGTTCTGCGTGAGTTTTATCGTTCCGTAGTCACAACATGGAAGCTTCCCAACACCGCAAAGCTGTCAGTATTTAAATCGGTCTTTGTTCCGATCCTCACCTGTGGTCATGAATCTTGGATAATGGCTGAAGTAATGCAATCCCAAGTACAAGCGGCAGAGATATAATTTTTGCGAAAAGTTCATGGTTTGACTCTTCGCGACAAAGTGCACAGTTGTGGAATTCGTTGACCCCATACTATCGAGCCACTTCCCCGAATAGAGAGATACCAGTTACTCTGGTTGGCCCTGTTTTTTTTTCGGTCCTAGACCGAAACGTTTTTGAAATGACCGAAAAAAAAAATTGCAAGTCATTTCGGTAAGAATGTTTGAAAATATAGGCTAAAAAACACTGTTATGGTGCGTTTTAATACAACTGTGAGACAAATGACCGAAATATTTCAGTGACCAAAATGTCTCAGCAAAAATGACGGAAATGTTTCAGCGAAAGAAAGCAGGGTTCGCCATGTGTCCAGAATGTCCCAGGAAGGGTCTGCGAGGCAAGTCCTGTTGGCGACACCCACAGGAAAGCGGCCCAGAGGTCGATCAAGCACCAGGTGGCGTGATTAATCTCCGACCTTGTTTGGTCCCGTATTGGTATGGAGCCAACAGGACTATCAGAGATTGCTGTTGACAGGGGCCTATGAGAGGGGGTTACAAATCTATGAGAGGGGGTTACAAATCTATGAGAGGGGGTTACAAAAGATACATCGTACCTGGGATCAGTAGGTTCTGAGGCTCGGGAGGATGGAAGTGCGTGCGCAACGTTTTTCTGTGATCTAGCCCTCTGATGATGGCCATTTTCTCCAACAGCAGCGCTGGTCACTATAACCAGTGTTCCCCCTCAAATTTTGACAAATGCAGAATTGACCAAATGGTGTTTTTAATGAAAATTTGCCCAAACTTCGCAAATTTCTTTTTTTGCCATCAACCTTTACGTTGCAATCTTTTGTGACTATATGTCATAACCTACCAACTAACGTGGAAGCTACGATACAGCAGAGTTCATGAATAGCGCATCGTCCAAATAGATTACACGCAGTAAATGGGTGGTATTAATACGCTTGCGGTCAGATGCACGATCAAGAAGCTCGATGTTGGCAACGATAACATCTTTATGGCAATGAAAGTTTTTCATTTTTTGAAACTTTGCCCTCCTGTGTGTAGAAATGCTTTCACTGATTTTTCAGGTGTTCTCGTTCTAGGCGCTGCAAAGTCAAGATTATACAGAGGCTCTTGTTTACTGTTTCATACGTAGGAAACCGGTAATTTTGCCATTTATCCTTGTTAAGTAAAGGAATTGAACCAAACACCACCATGCTTCATGACTTATGAATGAATTACATCACAACCAGTCAACAAGGGCCGACGACAAAAAATTCTAGAATCTGGACCAACAATATAAATGCAGCGAAACTTTCATTCATCCACCTTCACATTTAATTATATGTGTATGATAGCCTTTCGACGAGGGCTCCAGTATCGCTCGTCGTACCCCCTGGTGAAATTTCTCTCAGATTAGAGGCCCCTGGCTGTTGATTGTGAGGTATTCCGAGTCTTACGGCTTCTGGTCCTGCGACTCTCCTGAGCTCTTTTCCGGGTATGAAAATGAATGAATGAAACGCGGTGCAATCCAATCAGATAATTGCGTTGCAGAAGTTTTTATCGGGCAGGCTCCTTAACAAGCTGACTCTGGAATGCGCCTGTTTTTGTTTGAATGACATGTCGTCGTCAACACAACAAGCATCAATGTAACTTGTCCTGTGAATCGCTTCCTGTCTTGCACGCTGCATCTAAACAAACCTGCGATAATTTCTACCTCAGTGACGTTTGATTTCAGTCCTTCATTAATTTGTCGTTTGTGTTGTTACCAGGCGATGTCGCTAGCAAGCCATCTTCATCCTGGTCGAAGTTCCTTCCTGTCAAAAGCTGCGGCAGTTCGAGTTCATCTGACGAATGTGATGAAAAGGTTCAAATGAACGCTGGACACAAGCTCAAGGAAACAAGCAGGACTGTAAACATTCCTAAAAACCGACTATGCGGACAACGAAACGACAGAACTGTCGCGAGAGCTCGCGTGAAATGCATCGAGTCGTCTGTTTTGAAAGATCGCGATGTAAACAAAAGAGCAGCGCCTGTCATGGAAACCAACTCCGTCAAAGTTCCTCGTTTTCAACACTCTTCGTTCTCGGCCACTTCACTGGGACTCGCCGCTCGATGCAAAAGCTCCTCAAAGTGGTCGAGTTACGCGCGGAACTCGCCTGAACGAGTCTCATCAGACTCGGAATGATCAATTAAATTGCACCTGAAGTTTTTCAACGTAATTTTATTGCGTTTATCAGTTGTTGACGAAGTACTTCAAGTTCAAAGCACAGACCGAACTTTGTAAGCAACGTTGACGAAAGCTCATGCGGTGCAGCGCCACCCTGCGGTGCTATTGTTAGTGCAAAAAATTGATTTTTTGCGTTAAGCTTTACTGAGATTTTTGTTCAAATACTTTCACTTTAAGCGAGCAAGGGGGGCCATGGCCCTCCCCTGGCCACGTCTGTGCTCGTTGCATTGCTTCGCAATTGTTTTGTACTTTGATCTGTTTAAGCGTTTGCGTTGAAATTTTTTGTTCGCACAAAAAAGTGCATTTTCAAAGATTGCTTGAGAATGAAAGATTTTTTGCTTGCGAAGTTGCGAAAGACAGGGTTGGCTCTCACTGCAAGTTAAAGTGGCTGTGCAGTATGTGAGGAATAAATGGCGTAACATTCTAAGAAAATTCCTCTGTTTATAATGTATTGAAGTAATTATGAAACTGACTTTCCACCCGGTGGGGGGAGGTACCTGACAAGTGATGTAGTGGGGGGAGGTACCTGACAAGTGATGTGGTGGGAGGAGGTACCTGGCAAGTGATGTGGTGGGAGGAGGTACCTGACAAGTGATGTGGTGGGAGGAGGTACCTGACAAGTGACGTGGCCCAGAGTTTCACTAACGATTTTGCGAAGGGGAAAATTTAAGTTTCTGGTGAAAAAAACGATTTTGTTAAAATCTAAGTTTTAAGGTAAAATCGTTTTTGTTATGGTCGAAATTTCCGGTAAAAAGAAACTCAGGTTCCAACAGTGGGGTAGAAAATTTGTTATAGTCGAAATTTTGAAGTAAACCCAAATTTTTGCAAAATCATTTTCTGTTGTAACAATGACATTCTGCCTTCAGCCGTGATAATCGCCAGCAGAGGATTTTCGAACTTGGCTGTGAACCTGGAAGAAGATAATCTGAACCATGAAGGTGGCGGTCTCGAACCCTTTTATATCTTCCTCGGTTCAAACGGCGTTTTCCGACGAAAAAATTTCAACCTAAATCCTGCCTGCCATGAAGTCTTCTGCATCTTTCCGTATACGACTTTAATTAGACAGAACTAAATAGCTTGAAAAATATTAAGCAGTGCAAGCTGCTGTCAACTGAGATATTTCCTACTTTCTGAGGACGTTGCATTCTATCCAACTTATGCCACACTTCCGAACATGAGGGCTGATGTTGCTTGGATGCTTTTTCCAAAACCAACTACTCACCACCGTTTTAGAATCTGACAGTCACTTATCCAAGCCAGCAGTTTTAAAGCCTCACAGGTCAATGACAAACTTCTCTATTAATAAATGTCTCGCATATTTATGCAAAAGAGCGAAGCGTAGATTTAGTTCAGGGTTCTCAACCTTTTTCCCGATAAGTATCCTCGAGTCATAAAACAATCGACCCGAACCCCCAATAAGCTGTCTGGAGTAGCCTTACACACACACTCGCACAGGTTAACTGGCAAAGCAGTGGATTTCACATTGTTGCATCACAACAACGCAAGATCGGGCAAAATCTACGCGGTGTTTTCAATCGCCACGCGTTTGCCTCTAGTGCAGGATATTAAAAAATAGTAATACATGAAAAACTCAACTGCTATCCAAGTACCCCTGGAAACCTTCCCATGAACCCCTCGGACTTCGCGAACCCCAGGTTGAAAACCCCTGATTTAGTGGAACTGTAGGATCCGGACCCCACGCATTTCTCAAGGAGGTTCGAGATACAAGGGACCAGTGGCGTGCAGAGGTCTGGTGATGCCCGGGGCGACTGCTTGATTGGATGGCCCCTTACCAAATTCTAATATTGAACAGTGGGGAATGGTGGTCATTGTTACTGAATATATGCTGTTTGTGACGTCACAATATAACGTTATTTTCACGTTTGCAAACCAACGTTTTCGCGAAGTTTGTTGACACAACATGCGTATTCAAGAACGCCGGAGCAGCGGTAGGGCAGGGGCAGCAATAAAAGAATTTAGGGCCATGGAAACTTTTACAAAGCAAAAAAATCGTTACCAATTACGTTTGTTTCTGTTCATCAACAATGTTGACCACAAAAATCATAACATAATTATAGAAAATCATTCTGAATTTTCTGGATGCCCGAATAGTTGCAATAAATTTGTTTCGAGTAGATCTTGATAAAACATGATATTACCTATGATACTGTTATGATAAAGCACCTCCGTCCCCATTGTCCCCCTTTTGAAAGGGCAAAGGGGGCAATGCCCCCGCCATGCTTCCATTCTCTGGCGTCCCTGTGCATATTATTCTGCACGCACTAACTTTATTCGTTGTTGTAGGCTACAATGTGTCACAGTAACGAACATAAATTACCAGCGGTCTCTTAAGACAGAGCAGTTCATAACTGCAAAAATATCCGGCAACGCGTAGCAGGGGAGTAGAACACACTCAGCGCTACGTCAGCGCGGTTCACAACTGCAAAAATACAAGGCTGCGCGAATGTCTCGTCGAATATCAGTCGATCTGAAGGTATGCGGCTGGGTTGGACACCCAGGGTTGACAGCTTGAAACTTGTAAATTACAAAAGAATTGAGAATGGGCATAAAGTACGCAAGAAAACTTTCGTTTTTTATTTTGTAGCCATTTTATGTACAATATCTAAGGGGAGAGAACAGATATGGGCTTGTGTGAGCCGTTATAATCAATTCGCCTGAACACTGCAGCCAATTAATGACGAAGCCCGAATCGAAGCACATATTGCAAGTACAGGTGTGCCACTGTATTAGCACAAATAAATTAAAATGTCCATAATTACCTTTAGGGTTGATGTAATTGGACCAACCATAAAAAGCACTCGGGCTTTTTTGAAAAATCCCATTTAATAAAACAAAATCCCAATCCTATCTTTACCTTTGAAAAATGTGCTATGCTTAAAAAGTAAAATAAGCAGCACACTTGCACAGTTAAGTGGATTATTTTTTAATGATACAAAGCCAACAGCAACGAAATTGGAAGGACTTGAAAAAAGAGAATAATTCATACAGTTTGGATAAATTCTACCGGTTGTCTTCTTCAGCTCTGTAAAATCGGTATATTTTAATCAATTTTTCTGCCTGCCCTGCATCTAAGCTGTTTCTGATGTTGGACAATACCAAACCATATGTTGAAAAAAAAACACTATATCGTTGCTGAACTAGCAGGGCATGTATATAAACGTGACGTGAAACTGCAGCAGAATTTGTGAGGGAGTGGCTTTTCTCTGTTTGCTCTCTGCTGTGCGCATGCTTGCCAAGCCTTACCATTTTGGAGTGAATTGACCAACACTCTGCGAAAACAGTGATGGGGTGCATATCTTTACCCTCAGATTAAAATGCCATAATAGGTATAACAAGTTATTTTTGTGTAATTCTGGATATGATGATCTTGCATGATGCAACAAAAACAATTCAGAACTGGGTTTTTGTGGTTTCTTTTTAAAAAAGAAGAAAAACCTGTTTCTTTCTAAAAAAGCGGATTAAAAAAACAGGTGGGTTGCTTTTTTATAAAAAACGGGTTTTTATCAACCAAGATTTTCTTTCAATCATTTCTGTGATTTTCCCTTGATCGCACGATCTGGAACAAGTCACGTCACTATCAGTTTGATTGGGTGTGCGCCGCTCACCTAGAGCTTAGGTCCGTGGTACTGAAGAAGCTGAGAATTACTGGCATTTGAATGCGTAAAAATTAGTGTTGACCACAAAACAAGTTTCGGAAATTTAAATCCATGCAGCATGTGTCAGTAGCCTTATAATCGGAAAAATCATCTACAGTAAACCTCGGTTAATCCGGATTCGATTTGACCGACGATTTTATCCGGTTTAGGCGAAGATCCGGATTAACCGAAGATGGTTGTTTCTAGCCT
>JGI24158J21664_10008707_pt1 | contig 13513 bp, 8 predicted proteins | sample Ectturendosymbi3_FD_21664 | JGI IMG/M metagenome (IMG submission 21664) | reverse complement strand
ACAAAATTCCCATTCTTTTTTGGACGTGTACTTGACTTAGAACTGAATATGTCTTCTGGATGTTCTTGTGCATGTTGCTCGCATTTTTCGAATAACTCGTACATGTCGTATAAAGCAGATTCTTCCGTTTTTAGACCTTGCAGTGACAACAATCGACCAAATTCTTCTTTCTGTTGTCCGCTGTATTTCGAAACCTGAAGTCTGACCGACTCATAGTCTTTCAGCCCTGTGAAACCTTGGTTCTTTTCAAGCAACGATCTTCTCAAGTTATGCACACCTTCCTCACCGCCTGTACAAAAATGTATCGTTGCAATCAAAGTCAGGTAGGGGAAAAAATTCTGAAGAACAGTGTCTCTCACCAGACGCAAGAGAAATAAAATACTTTTTCCGGACATGAACAGGAGAAAATACTACACTACCATTACCATAGACTAACATTTTCCATAGATCAACGCTTACAACAGAAAAAAGAAACGCGTTTCCAAAAATGAACACTGAAATCGATTGCTACTTGATTGAATACTTTGGTTGGAAATAAAGTTGCTTTTTTTCCAATCTCACCACCAGCAAATTTGTGTTGTATGGCGAATCTGAAGCATATTCACCATTATCATTCACTTTAAATGGGAAATTTTATGAAACTTGGTTTGAGCAGGATTTATTTGAAACACGTTATTTCGGTATTACAGTTTGTCCTCAATCAAGAATTTTTGCACCACGCCGCAAATGATGACCAAAATCTAGGATTCGTTAAGTTTAGCAGCCCCTTCAGAGTATTTAAGTAGCTCAGCCTTTCTGCCTAAATATTTTATACCGCCAATCTTAGCTGTTGAAAGTAAAGATAACTTGTAATCAGGTCTAGCTCTGCAAATTAATACAAATTGTTGTGATAGCGAACCCCGTTCAAAGTGATGTCAAAGCGTTGGGAACTTCTCCGAAACCTGTCAAATATCAATAAATAACAACAAAATTTGTATCTCGATTTTTTGTACGTTTACTATAGATTTATCTCTTACGACAGCAGCTCCGAACCTAAGCCTGAAATATGACGAAACAAGCAAAAATTTTTTGCGATGGAATGCGCATTGCAACTTAGCTTCTCACTTACATAAACTGCGTAAAAAGTTTTTCGATAAATCCTGAACTCTCCAGCATTTCGTGCAGACCAACGTTAGTTGGATCTTTTCGATTGTGCATTGTTTCTTCATCAGCTTTTTTTAAAAATAAACAAATAGTAGTGCATGGCATAACCTGTTTCACTCAGTGGCGTAGGGTAGGAGCACAATCTGCCGCCCCTGGCCATAGCAGAAAATGCCGCCCCCTGCTGAGGGCAGTGGTGTTATGCTTACGACGTCATCGTGCTCAGTCAACCATGGTGCGATTTTTTGTTTTTTGAAGACCTTTTTTCAAGAACTTTCGCCAAATTTAGCGTAAAGTGTCGACTGCTTCACCTCCCCGAACACAATGCCGCGAGGCCCAATGCACAGCTGCAGCTGGTGATAGCTTAAACATGGTGACTTCTCACTTCTTCAACANCGGTTAGACCTGCGNCTTCCGCGTTTTCTCCAGCCATTCTCTTTTTCCTGCNAACTCTCCNTTCTTCAACAGGAACACCTTCTCTNTTTACAAATTTTTAACGCGGTATCAATGGACTCTTTNACTAGATCAGGGGTGAGGAACCTATTTACTACCACGGGCCGCATAAATTGTGGATTATNGCTGGCGGGCAGCAAATAATTATCCTAAAATTCTACCTTTATCTTACTACNAGGGATAGAGGNTTCTTATGACATACTATCTAAGTACCTGCTTATCATGGAGCTTCGTTTTGACGCGATTTTGNAGTCTGAATTAGGAAACGATAATTCTGATGCGGACCATATCAAATGTTCACACAGGCCGCAGGTTCCCATCCCTGGACNAGATCATCTCGTTTTTCAGTTAAAAAAGCGACAAACGCTTTCTGTTTGTGAGAACATTGCGCTAACGACAGTCCTTTTCGCTGCAGGTTAGTTTGAGCCTCGTGTGATTCTCATAAAATAAATTTCCAAAATGTTAGGAAAGAAAAAAATGAAAGACTCAATCGCATCTCAAATGCCATTTTTACATTCTCCACCGGATTAGCCAAAGTATTAGAGCAAGTAAGCAACTTCCCTTTCCTATCAATAAACCACAGAGCAATGGCTTAACTACTGACACTGTAGAGCTTTCTGATACTGCGGCAACTACTGTAGTTGCTTAACTGCTTTGAAAGCCCAGCTTTCTGATTAAATGCTGCAACTGTAGGGCTGGACCATGACCAACGAACGATGCTGCAGCTTGCTAGAGTAGATGCGTTTCGACTCGAAACTTTCGAGATTCCCGAAATAGCGGCCATTGTTATGCTATAATATTGAGAGATAGGTAGCGACAACACGGTGGTGAGCATAACATGGCTGGAACCATGGCGCTAATAATATCGGCTGTGTCGCCCTCATTTGCCAAAGAAGATTCTCATGGCCCGTGGTTCTTAGCTGATGAAATTAAGAAAGCTTAAATTTTCATCAGTCTGAACAATTTCCCCACCTCTTTTCAATTATCTCTGCTTACAAAGGCGACTAGATTTTGTCGCCCCCTGGAACGTGTCGCCCCTGGCTATAGCCAGAGTAGCCAGTGCGTTGCTACGCCACTGGTTTCACCGATTGTTTATAATGTCCTATTGTGCACTGTGTATTGTGAATTTAAGAAGAAACACGAATGTACAATTTGTGAAGTGTTTTTGATCGTTTGGCCGTTTACCTGAAATATTACCGATCTGGACAGGGCGTGCATCATTTTCGAAGTAATGGTCTTCTGGAATAAAGACTCCCAGATCTTGAAGTCTTCGAAAAACATCTGCTGTCGTTCCTGCGATGTAAACAACTCAAATTAAGAAGCAAGTAGCTTTGAAGACCCTTCGAAACATTTCAATGTAAATGTTGTGCCTCATTTTTAATCGTAAGCCATCTTCGGAAAAAAATGTATAAACCAGTACCACGAAGATGTGGTTTTAATGGCGTTCTTGTTGAATTAGGTGCTTGAAGCTACTGTGTTAATTAACAATAACAGAGTGGATGAACCATCCATGATGAGGTCCGGATGGAATATTTTTAGCAAAAAACGAACATCAAGAATTGAATTTCACGAGTTAGTTTATACAAGCAGTAGGCTATTGCCTAAAAAATTCGTGTCTGTAACGTTGCTAGTTGTAAAATTGTTCTAGTCTGTAAACCATAACATCAAAGTCACCTAATTTTTCTTTGTTTATCCAAAATTTCAGGCACAAGTGCTGTTGTTCTTGAAAATTGCCCTGCTTCTGGACACGGAACTGCGTAATTGTATCATCCGGAACTTGAAAGGTTTTGTGAAGTGCTCGGTGCCAACTATCAACGTCCGTATATTGTTGGATTACGCTGTATAAAAGCCATGCGCGATTGCGGTCTGTGTTAGAACAAGAAACCATTACAGCAGCTTGCATTATTCTGCGAACGTACACACAGAGAGTGTAGTGAGTTAAATTTGACAGTACAAACGCTAAAATTAAGAGCAATTTCACGTTCGAAAAACAGATTCATATTGCAATAAAATAACACGAAACAAACCATCATTTCATATAGCTTTCAACACAACTGAACTACCTCAAAAAATTAAAGCTGATCAGAGTTACTGTAGCAAGCCTAAATGTTTCTCTGATGTTATGTTTATTTTCGGATGACTGAAAGCTTGAGCAAGGCTGGAAGTTTGCTTCCTTCGAGTCTCAAAACGCGAGTAGCAGGTATCAGCACCAGACGAGCGCACCCATTACAAAAGTATTTACAGAAGAATGTGCGCTAAAATCTGAAGATATCACCTAAACAAATGCAGGGCATGAAGTGATAAATCTTTACGCTGCTGAAGTATTGGACACGTATATCGTGGCACAACTTAACATGGTCAAAATGAATCACTAACAAAGGCTCGTGGCTAGAATACACAAGTCAAAAAATTATTGTTCATGCTTTCAAAACAACCTGTAGCATTTCGTAGTGCTTGTCAAAGGATAAGGTGCATTTAACAAATGCTATTCAGCTCAGGCAGTTCGACGACTGAGCTTCCAGTAGCTTGACGAAGCAATTTTTTACCAAGTAGGTTATTCAATTATCACTGAAACGCAAGTTTTTATCGAAAGGGGAAGGTGGGCGCAACGTCCCGGTCACAGAAGGTCAAAAAGGAGGCACCGAGAGTCAGAAAGTTTTTGAATGATAACCTGGTTTGAAAAAAGTTGACAACCTTTTTCTTCATCGTCACTTTGCTTTTAGGAAAAATATCAGGAAACCAGAGAAATTTTATTTCTGACCTATTATTGTTTGTCAGTTATTTTTGCTTCTCAGAGTAAAGGAATAAAATTTGGCAATTACTTTTTTGATGTGTGTTGTGCAAATCAAAACTTTTTGGTGAGGTGTCAGATACCCACAACAAGTTAGTACGGGAATAACTATAACCACTGAAAAATACTGGACGTAGACTTAGACCTCAAGTATTTATCTTTTTCTTTCCCTAACCCGACACACTTACCTAAACACCAAGCCATAAGCCCTAATAATCAGTTTTCTCAGCGTACTTGACATGTAATATTACTCTCTGCATGCACACATGGCGTGAAGGCAGACATTTCGCAAGTCAGAACTTGCGCTTGGCACCGGGACGCAATACGTTTGCGTCGGAAGGCTACTGCTGAGACGTGATGCTCTGTGTGATTCAAACAGTGCCGTAACCTGCAGCCTGCGTTATTTCCTGCAAGCGTATTTCCTGCTGAACAATGGGGAATTCAATATAAGAATATGGTAAACAACCAGCAGGTACTTTCACAGCTCAAAAGCATATAGCACAATATCTCGTTACACCTGCAAGCATTTTTCTAAGGTTTTGTTTATTCTTCCAGTTTTTGACACAAATGTAGATGCACACAGCTAAACAAGCACGTTTTGACATGCATACCGTATGCAGTAACTGGTTAAAAAAGTTGAATAATAAAATTGGAAAAAGTTTGGAAGCCACAGAAGTATAAACTCCATGGCCAGAAATAATAAGGTAGAAAGTGCGTGATCGCAAGCGATAACGAGGCTTGGTTATATCTGAAATGTCGAAAACGAAGTTGATAATACCAAATTAAAATATTAAATCAGTTTAACAGGCGGAACAGGAAGGTTACTGTCAAGAACGCCACCACTGCAACTAATCGATTAAATAATTTTGAAATGTGAGCTTTCTTGCGCCATGAGATGTTTGCTTTATAAGCAAACTCGCTGGCAAAACTCGTTTTTTCTAGTATCATTTCCGATTCTTGCAATGATCACTAAATTGCGCAATCTCTCAAACCTTCGTCGTTTTGATTATACGGTATTTTGAAAACACGTTTGCAAGAGACAGAACCTCTCATACTTATAAGGAACGCTTCTACTTCAGCGCGAGCCAGTATATTGTCCACTTCTGCACATCTTTCCTTGTTGTTGCTATAAACTTCATCTTTCACCAACTCGAAAAAACGATGCGGTTCGCTTTCGAAATTACCTGTAGCCAAGAAATCCTTTTTCAATAAATTTCTTAACAACAACAATATGTTTTGGGTTTAACGTTCAAACAAACAAAATTTCAGCTGTAATTAAAGTTAAAATACAGCAGTCATAATTTCAACCAATTCTGCAATCAACTGCAATTTTAAGCTGAGAATTAAAAAAATTCTTCCTGTGATATATCAAAAAGATCGTTGTTCTTGGTTTCTAGTTGAGGATGTTTCTCAGGGGTGTACTTTTCGAGGAAAGAAGATAAGCTTTCGCATTTGTCTATCGTTTTGAGCTATTAAGCAAGCTATTTTTGTTTATGCCAAGAATGTGTCATGCTACTGTCACAACAAACAAGCAAAATGTTTCTTCGAACGCTTGTAACTAAATTGATTGCAAGCGCTTGTAGCTTTGAACATGCGCATCGGAAGGATTTTTTCCAGGGGGAGCACTAGGGGATTTTTCCAAATTTTTCCAGGGGGGAGGCCTAAAGTGGTGAAATTTTTTCCCACTCAAAACTAAGAAAGCAACCATTTTTGCTAAAAATTTCAAAATCCAGGGGGGCAAGGGCTCCCCCTGGCCCCCCTTCCAACGCCCGTGGCTTTGAAACAAGCTATCGCTGTCCTTGTTGGTAAGCTTCTCATCGTAACAACCTCTTGTTGACAACCTCCTAGTGGTAGTTGACAAACTCCTAGTGACGACTCATGCTGACAACCTCCTGTGGTTAATCCTAGAAACACGCAATTTGTATTGCCATGCGAATGTCAAGGACTTGAGAAAGCACACCAAGATGATATTAATGGCGTTTGTGAAAAGTTCTTCATCACAACCTCAACAGGCCAACGCCTCTTGAAGCAGGCGTCCTTCTTAGGGCAGACACTTTTCCCTGTCGTACGAGAGGGCTAACGCTCTTGCAGCTAAACGTGGAAGGCCTCACAAAAGCGAAAACGGACACCCTTGTCCATCTTGCTCAGACCTACAAAGTTTCGTCATACGAAAGAAGAAGCTTACCATTTCATGAAAGAAAATAATCAGATCGAGGAAAACGTAAATGTTGTTTCTTTGTTGAGAGTCAAAGTTGGTGCAGTTGGCTCATTAGAGGATTTATCATCTGCTATTCAACAAGTAATGTGGCAATGGACAAAGCAAGAAACGATATGGATTAAACGTGGTATGATAAATATTTCATATACTGCTTAAATCCAGGTGATTCAGCCTACAGTGTTAACCAATTGTTTTTTCAAAGCACACCCCACGTGAAAAGTATCGAGTAAATCTTTGCCCTCACTTTGTAACAAAAGTTTGTCAAGCGTCGTTTTTGATTTGAAGGTGTGTGGGTATTCAGGGTATAACGGTACTTTAAAACCACCGATGTACTGTCATGGGGCGAATACCCCTACGCCTCCCCTAGTTACGGGCCTGCTTGAGACACGGATACCTCATTTACGATCGTCGGTACCTTAGTATTTTGGTATTGGCATTGATATTGGTTGCGTGTTTTTAGGGACGTTAGTACATCTTTCATTTGATAAATGGTTGTAGGTGAAAGGTTATGTAGAAATTTTCAGCTGCTTGAGGAATTCATAAAATGAAGATTTTTACGCAATGGTTCATTTGCAAGCTCTTCTTCCTTTCGCCGCCCTGTTGCATTGGTTGTGATGTTCGGTGAATAACTGACACTGCAGTCCAGAACCTGCCAACTTACGTGGCAGTGTTGGCCAAGTCCTATCAAGCACGTTTCAATGAGTTTCAACTCGTATGTACGGACAAACTTCCGGTAAAAAGAAAAAAACCCTGCATATGAAAACAGATAGGAGATAGCGGTAAGAAAGTACCTTATAAAATGTTAATACCGCTTGGATAAACACGGTAAAAGCCATACAGACTGCTGGTGTGCTTCTACAAAGAGAAATTTCAATTAACATGTTTAAGTTAAGCAATGGTTAGTCAATCGGCAAAAGTCATTCATCGCATTTGTTCGTCCTTCTTGACATCCTCATTTTGCTATATAATTTTGGGGAGAACCTGAATTACAAAATGTTTGAAACTGGTTCAAACCAACAGTAGTTTGCTGTGACAAGCGCTTGAACTACTGGTTTCCAGTGAAGCCAAGTGTGACGACAGTGGCGTATCTAGGGTATGGCAGACATGGCGCGTGCCATGGACGCCACTTTGATGGGGGCGTAAAAACTGCTTGGGAAAAATTAAAATTTTTTGCAGTTTGTTGAACCTCTCATTTGCGCCCCATGCAACCATATACTGCACAACTGCATCAGCACAGCGCGCCCGTATCTGAGGTATTAAGTCGGACGTGTTGCGCCAGCACCAACAAGCATTATGACCAATCTGTGGCATTGTGACATAAACACGACCATCAGACATTGTGACAGAACCAGAAGGCTTGCTTGCCATAAATACAAGACATCGTCCTCGCGTATGGGGCGCCGTTCGTAAAAATATTATATCAGACAGATTTAGCACAAAAACTGCTATCTCTGCGCAGAGATAGCTATCTCTGTGCAGACATAGCTATCTTTGTGCGCAGTGGTGTATCTAGGGTATGCCAGGCATGGCACGTGCCATAGGCGGAACTTTGAGGGGGGCGCGAAAATTGCTTGGCAAAAATTGAAATTTTCATTTACAGTTTCTTGAACCTCTATTTTGCGCTCAATACATTCCTAAACTGCAAAGCTGCATCAGCACAGCGCCCTTACCTAACGCACAGGCGGGCGTGTTGCGCCAGCACCACCATGCATTCTGACCAAACTGTGGTGTAGTGACATGAAGCGACGGTCAGTCATTGTGACAAGAACGCTCGCATGCCATATCTACGAGATCTCGTCCTTCTCACGCTATAAGAAAGGCTAAGTCAGTCCGTAATGCTGCATTTCAGGCAAGGAGATATTAATCAGAATCTGGCTGAGGCGAGTTTAAGTCCGTGGCTGTGAGAATCTGACTGTTACGCAAATAACTACCTTTGAGGTCCTACAAATTTGCAAATTACTGAAACTGCTGAGGCCGACTCCGACTTTACGAAACTTCTTCGATGGCCACTAGTGTCCGATAAATAGGCTGAATACAATGCTCCCGTCCAGAGACTAAGGTACAGAAAATTAGTTAGTCCTCGAAAAATGAGCAGTCAGTATCGTTACCGTGCCAGTTGAGCAATAATGTTAACTCATGCAAGAGATTTGTTAGTCTTGTTTACAGCTAGCTTTTTCTGTCCCAAATTTGTCTTTCTGTTCGATGTCCACGGCCTTGTGAAAAGGTCCTGACTGTGAGAAATTAAAATCTACGTGTGACAATTTAGGAGCTGTGTACAGTTCAGACGTAGATGGCAAGCAATTATACGAAAAGATCCTAGATTGCAAATGCTAGTATCAGGTCGTGCAATTAAATTATCGCGTCCTGAAGTCCTCCTGACGTTCTTCGAATTGCTTTGCAAATAATGCTGTTGATGGCAGTATATATTGCAAGCAGCGAATGATCTTTCAGTCAACTGCAACCGGTCCTTTCATACCCCGGGTCTCAATGACTAACAATAAGTCAGGGCAGGTTGTGTGATCTAGCTTTGATGAGAATAGAAATCGACGAAACAGCGAAAGCTTACGTTGATGAAATCATAGACGACATTGTTTCGATGAAGGCACGGAATTTTCGAACACAATACATGACTTGCATTAAATAATTTGATGTGCAATTCAAATAGAATGTGGTCCATTTCAAAGGAAATTGTCGTTAGCAGAACTTGCAATATGTTGTTGTTGTTTTTTAAGATATACAATTTTGTCAGGCAACGCTATGTTGACCTATAAACTAATATGATGTTATTATTTGAATGTTTTGATATTCTTCACAATAAAAATAAATGAGTGTAGAAGTATGTTGTGGTCCTTATGGATGATTTATCTTTTATTTGCTGAAACATTTAAGCAAAAATAAACGCAAATATTTTCAGTTTCAAAACATTTATTTTCTTCATGGTTTATTTTTCGTAAAAATTGTGCCTATATCTGATATTGAAATTATTAGAAAGGGCGCACATTTAAAGTTTGCCATGGGCGCAACTTTGCATAGATGCGCCACTATGTGACGACCGTCACACCAGACGTGTTCTGTTACACAACGAACATACAGCGCACCTTGAAAAAGCCATGAATTCTGATGAAATTACGGGTACCATTTATTGGGCTAGAGCTTGTTTGAATGCAAAGCACAAGTTTGCTACACATCGTGCGCATAATGTTTAACTATTGCGGTAGTTGACTTGTTCTGAAATTCGCGGTGCAACGAGTCGGTATTTAGAGTCGAGATAGACCAAAAAACGTTTTTTTATACGAAGATGCCTGCTGTCAGCCCCCCATTCACCCGATTCCGATCGTTTGCTTAAGACAACTTGTTTAGCTCACGCTTCCCCAACATGACTGGAGAGGAATTACCAATGACGTAGTTATTCGAAATCAAATGAACTTGCAAAGCATCTCTCGTGGTTTGGTCAATTTCTTATTAAATCTTTTTATTCCAAGGTTGGCGATAACGAGCTCAGTGACGCGAGAAGAGCATAGTTGTAAGGCAAATGACTTCTTGCACCTAACGTGGAAGTAAACGCCGTGTTCGGCCACAAAGTTGTGCTACCGTTTCTACCATGACGCCAGCAATGACATGAAGTTTATCGACGCCGATGCACTCAGTGTCATACCCAGCCCAAAACTTTGGGAGGGCTAAAACATTTGGGGGTCAACATTTTTGATTTTAGGCGAGCAGCAGTATTTTGCTTGGCATCCCGCCTCTCTAAGCACAAAATGACTACATATGCTAAAAATTTAGGGGGAGCATGGCCTCTTTGCCATCCCTGGCTACACCTATGGATCCACTAACCCTTATCATGTGTCAACGACGCGACCACATGTGGAAAGCAACGCCCTAATACTGTAGTTGTTTCGCTACACGAGTAAACATTTGTCTAAAGCAGGGATGCACAACCTGCGGCTGTACGGCAGCATGCTGCCTTCCATAAAATGTTATGCTGCTGTGCACATGGTAATTTAAGATATAAATTATGGGGCCGCGGATTAAAAAAAACTTTGTTTGCTGTATGAGGATACTTCGTAGAAAGATAAGCAAACAAGCGTGTGGAAGCAAAACAGAAGCAATGCAAAACATAGAAATATCTTGATTTCACTGGCGGCCATAATTCATAAAAATAAACGTAATGCGACCGGCAATAGCGAAAAGGTGATGCACCCCTAGTCTAAAGCGTTTGTCCTCTGCCCTAGCGGCAAGGGAGATCTAGCCAGTAAGGTTAGAGGGCGATTTCAGTAAAGTTTGGTAGTCAAATCTCATTCGCTACCGTAAAAGAGATGAAGTATACTTCACAACACATGTGGCAAAACAATGTACGGTAAAATGGCTTTAGATCGCGAATGCTGTTTTCCGAATTGCACAAAATTACGGTGAAAAAAGTTACTTTCGTAGGTTTTAGGGGGAGTTCGCCTCCCCCTGGATCCGCCACTGCCTAGCGGAAGTTCATTCGTCCTCAGTTTTGAAATCTTGTTGTATATTGTTTACACTTTGTAGGATGAGCTATATCCGTTAATTTTTGCATTCAACAACAAACAAGCAACTTTTAGTATACGATGTTGCTTAGGACTAGGGAAAAATGACACTGCAAAGCGTTTGTGTGTAACAATGCTGATTCAATTACAACGGTTTAACTTGACTTCTCGCAGGTGGTGATGAAATCCGACGTGAAGCCTCGAAGAAGAGAACGAGCACTTCGGCTATTTTTCAAGTGGCATGGAGTTCCAGTTACATCGAAAGATTGGCAAACTGGATTGGTCATCGTCATACACAAGAAGGGAGACAGGAGAGAATGCACTAACTACAGGGACGTACCTCCACTTAGCCTCACTGGAAAAGTGTATGCCAAGCGCCTTGAGAAAAGCATACCACGAAGTAATTCAGCCGAAGTTGGAGGAAACCCAGTGCGGTTTTTGACCTGGCCGTAGCACTACAGACCAAACGTTCGCTCTCCAGAGAATTTTCGAGAAATGCTGGGAGTATGCCAAAGATATCAACGAATGTTTTGTCAACATCGGCAAAGCATACGCCGAGTCTTCGCGAAAAGCTTTGTGGAATGTTGGTGGAGCACAGTGTAGACGGTGTTTATTATTTGCCATCAAGTCAGAACCGTCGCCAGAAAGTCGTCAATAGGGGGGCTTTACGTTTGTGCGGGGGGGCTTTACGAACGTGAGGGGAGGCTTGACATTCAAATGTGACAAAAATTCTACTTACGTATCGTGTTTCATATTTCAATTGGGGAGTTGGAGCTTTGTTTGGGGGGGCTAATCCCACCAATGACCCCCCGTGGCGACGGGACTGATCAAGTCACTGTATTCGGCTCAAAAGTTAGGTCAATATCGGCTGAGTTAAATCACAACCGTTCGCCGTGGGTGTTGGTTTCCGACAAGGGTGTGTGCTGTCACCACTCGTCTTCATAGTTTATACGAATTGAATTGACAGTAACAGCCGGTGCGACGAGGGAGTCACAGGTGGCAGCTGCAAGATCATTCGTTTACGTTTTGCGGACGAATAGGCGCCGCTTGCATCCTCTGAACAGTATCTCCAGCGTGCACTTGATTGGTTTTGAGCTGCTTGCGACCAAGCGTGAATGAAGATTATTAACCCTGAAAAGGCCGAAGTATTACGTCTCTTCAGGAACCCAAGACAGTGTTCGCTGCAAACAAGCAGCAGTGCAGCAGATGGAGAAGTCCAAGTACCGTATGCTACGACGGTTTTCTTTCCTGAACCTTCCATTGAACGTCTCTACAAGCAAGTGTTGAAAACACGATCAGGGAGACCTGAGGGTAATCGCGTCATCAGGATTTCAGTGAATCAGAAGACACAGGCGTGGCTGCCGTAAACGCTTAAATGAACCGACGAATGGCCAATGAACCTTGTATCAGAAAGTAAAAGCCAACAATGTGCGTGTGGTGTGACCCTTGTGCGAACTCCAGAAACTAAGAAACATCACAAATAAAGAACATGCTAAGGTCGAACACTCTGAAAAATGCTGAAATCTTCTCCATAACGCATTATCGAACTCTAGTCCAGTGCACGCAAGACATCACGTAACCCTGGTGCCTTATGTCACTGGAAAGCGGAAGAGCACAATTAAACTCTAGTAGCTGCTTCTGCATGCTTGCTCAAACGCGAGCGTGCTCGTTCAAGCATAAAACCGAATGAAATTCGAGTTCTTTCACGTTCTCGCTATAAATAGCAATGAATCCCGCTCACACTTTCAGAATCAGTGGTGCCACTCCTAGCGTTTTTCCACTAGATCATGGGTTCTTAACCTTTTGTGGTTCACGGACCCCTAAAACATTTTTTCGAAAGCTATGGACCCCTTTGGTCTGGATTTAAAAGAAACAGACTACAATTGCCAAAATTAGCTGTAATCAACCTACTAGTAGTCAAATGGTGTGTAGACTAAACATAGCGTTTAATAATTAAAGTATACGAATATCAGTCGTTAATAAATCCAATGCAGAATTCACTAAATTTTACAACAATAAAAACGCAGAACCTTAGCTTTGACATGAATCAGAAAGAAAAACACTCGTAAATCACAAGTAAAAAAACAATCAGAAAGAAAATGTTTGAAGCAGCTGAGAAAACTCGTAAAATAAGTTTGGTACAAATTAGTTTTTAAGGGTTTATTTCAATGCGANGGTTGTTGTTGCTTTTNTTCAACAAGAACGTGAAACTGTGGGATGGTTTTCGACAGGGCATCATGCATGTCGTCTTTAACGTCCAACCTATTTCNTTGTTTTGTTTTGATAGCAAGAAGAACCGAAANTCCCGACTCAAAGAGGTAGCTTGTAGCAAAAGGAATAAGAGCAACCGTGGCTCTCTTTACCAGGCGAGGATAAGCTTGTGTCAAGGAACACCAGAAT
>JGI24158J21664_10008704_pt1 | contig 13513 bp, 9 predicted proteins | sample Ectturendosymbi3_FD_21664 | JGI IMG/M metagenome (IMG submission 21664) | reverse complement strand
AAATTTGCATGCAAATTTATTCCGTGGTATTTGCATTAAGTCGACAAATGAACAAGCAAAAAGTATGCGAAAACAATTAATCTCCTTTGCGCAGGTAATAAAATTTTGTAAAATATCAAGCTCAAGGGTTTTTTTTAACCCCAAAACCCCCCCTTGCGTACGCCCTTGTCTCCCAGACAAGAATTTTTACTTTAATTGCTTTTACTGATGCAAATATGTACGCGGCTTCGATGACGCAACGCAATGTTTTAAAAGCGGCGGTCCCGGATCGTATGGTCTGACTCCCTAAACCTGCCTGTGTTATCGCTGCTGTGCGCTTGAGCAAGGCACTTAAAGACGCGAATTCAAAGGAGCCATCAACCTGCACGTCCGTTCTTTCCGCTTCTAAAACTCCTTTATCAAAAATCTATCATCTTAACACCCTGCACCTCTACCCAGCGAAAACAAACAAAGAAAGAGTTACCGAATGTTATATCAAGCTGTTGAACTATCGACGTTTGATTCTTCGTTTTTCACATAAAAATAGGGCTTGGTCCAGATCAAAGTTACTATAACCAATCACGACGTTGGTCCTTATTACAAACTACACTAGCCCAAATTACACGGATTGCCTCCAAGGGAATATACACTGCATTGAAAAATTTTTTACAGTTCACGATTTTTGAGTAACTTGCGCTTGTCCTGAAAAAAACACAGAGTTGCCCTGAAAATTTTCACTGTAGTGAATGTACTTTTTACCTTCAGGATTTTTAACAAATTGCGTTTGCCCTGAAAACATTTTCCCCTGAAATTTTTCACTGTATTGAATATACTTTTTACATTCAGGAGTTTTGAGCAATTTGCGATTGCCCTGAAAAGCATAGGGTGCCCTGAATTCATTGTGCAGAATATATATTTTTTATTATGCAGGATTTTTGAGCAACCTGGGCCTGCTCTGAAAAACAGAGTTGCCCTGGAATTTTTCACTATATTTAAATATTTTTTTAGCATTCAGGATTTTTGAGCAACTAGCTCTTGCCCTGAAATTTTTCAAGCCCGTGGGGGCGGTTGTTCCCCCGACCCCCCGCGTCGTACGCCCATGGAAACCACACTTGAAGAACGACAATGAGAATAAAAGCAACCCGACATAACAATGAAGTATAGTACGTTTTAATGAAGGTCTGCATGAAACTACAAACGGATCAAAAATAACATGAACGCAGTGACAGGTTACATCATTTTGGACTTGTGAATGAAGTAGCACATGACTCTCACTCTTCAAATCTTTTTTATTCGTCTCGTACCTTGAGCTCTATAACTGACGGAGCATAGGAATGGAGAAGTATAGCTACAAGCAAACGAGCATTTCACTTCAGAAAAACAATGCTTCTCTACCAGCAAACGTATGGAGATGTATAAATCGCAAGCACTGCAGTACGTACGTCTTGTAACAAAAACAAAGCGTTATTCGAGTTGAAACTAACTGCAATTGCTATTAAGGCGACTACAGAAAGGAAACGTCCAACACTGCGAAGCAATTCACTTCAGAAATCCAACACTAAACGCAAACCGGGCTACAACACAAGGGGACAATACTACAGTTTTGGTGTACTGAAACCCAATTGAGGCATGCACACACGAGATATAAGCAATGGCATGTCATCAGATATACGGTCATTTTAGCCCGCTGTTTCAGACTCAGAGACTGATATGCACTCACACAGCGTTGCTCGTTACTGCTTGGTAAGTCCACATTGAACCCTGTGTGGAGCTAATCTTCTCACCAATTCTTGTAGCCATTACAAGTGTACAACTACAAGGAATCATACCACCTAAGATACTAGGTTGATCTGAATTACGTTCAAAGCTTTTGAATAGATGGTTGAGGAATGCTGCACTGATAATAATGCTTGACATGGATATACCACTAACGAAACGACGATACGGTCGTCATCCTTTTACTGATGGAGTTTGGTGTTTTGTGATTTAATTTCAAAATATATGAGGAGATAAAATCAAGTGTTTTAGCTATATTTTTTGGAAATTCTTTATCAAAATCAAGCAACCAGTAAGAGGAGATCATTACTGCCAAAGTCATTGAAAAGCAGTCAATTTCCTCGACCACCTTTCCATCCATGCACATTTTGAGCTTGCCCCCAATGAGCATCATAACAGGATAGCCAGATGTCGGTGTCTGCGAAGAATGTAAAATCATTTTCTCACACCAAGAGCCAGCACTTTTCTGTTACGAATGTTGATCAATAAACACAAAAATACAAACAAAACCACCAGCCCACACTAGCCTGTATATTACTTTTTACAGTACAGATCTTAATCATTTAATGTGAAAAGTGTTCACTTGTAGTTAAAGTTAATAAAACACTGGCTGCGTTGCTACATCATAGCAGTTTTATATAGAAACTTTAAAGCAAACCATGGATGGAGCACAGCTACAACATAGACTTAGCATGACTAGGCCTATAGACCAGTGGTTCTTAACTTTTACAAGCACGCCGAACCCGTAGTTTTCCAAGCTTTTGTCAAACCTTATTTTTGTCCAATATAACAGAAAGTAAAAATGTGTTACTGAATTTAAATGATTGAAAAGTTTATATTTAATTATGCAGTAGTCCCACGCTTTTATTCATGTCTCAGATGACCTTGGTCGAAACTCTGAATAGACTGAAATAGCTCCGCTGAACCCTGGTTAAGAAGCAGCGTTGTTATAGCCTATGTGTGGAAAAGTTTATAAACAACAAGTGATCTTACTTTTACAATCATCGTTGAAGAGATGAGGTAGTGCTCCAATCCATGCAGGGCTGGTGACTTTGTTACCTGCATGCAATGGCAGAAAGTTAGTAACAACAGCGCCAGAAAAAATATGGAGATGGCTAAAAGCAAGGTCTCACCTAATGTAATCACTGAGATGGGATGCTTGCAATGCAAGAGGCCATACCTAAAAGTATTGACGCTTTTTTTCAGTCACTGCAGTTATCATAATACCATATTTCAACACTCAGGGGTACTAATTCAATGTTTACTGGGGTCACATATTGCTTAGGAGCAGCCTTGTTTAAAATAAATCGTCACAAATGAGGCAGATTTCAAGCTTTCACCAAACATACACTTTTCAAATTTTTATCCAATTCACGAAGTAACACCATCCTTGTCTCTAGTGTTCTGGACAAAATTTCTTCAGGTTTGGTATATGCTTAGTTTTAGCAAATAGCTGTTGAGACTGTCAAATAACATACGAGCTAGTCAATCATACTTGTGCAACATTATAGACCAGGGGTGCGGACCTCGAGCCCCTAAGCAAATTTAGACATTTGGAGCCGGAGCCAAATAATGTCTCGAGGCCAGAGCCGGAAATATTCGTTTTGGTTCCACAGCCCAAGGGAAGGCTATTGAGACATCTTACAGCAAAAGGCAGCCTTTCTTTTGCTCAATACATGAGACTAAACATACGCCGAGCACTTTTTCTGGAATCTTTTGCATCGTGGATGTGTCAAGATAACGGAATTTCCTTTATCGCAGATAAGATCCAAACAGTTCTTGTTGTATATTTGGTCCCATTCATGCACGATCGAATTTTTTAGACAAAAAAAAAAATAGTTTACAATACCTGATGAAGGGCATGCTTCAAAGGCTCTAACTAAACAAATGCCATAATAAAGCTTGTGAACTTTTAAGTGAAGGACAGTGGCGAACGCCTTGCTTTGTCTGGAGACAATGTTATCCCTGGAGGGCTGTCGCAAAGACCTCATTAGCTCTTTGTTACATATCGTTGTTGCCGTCGTTTGAGCAAGTTGTTACTATCTACTACCAGGCCGCACTAGATCTCGGGGCAGGTGTTGAGCACACAAGATTACTTCAACGAATGTATGAAAAAAACATTTGCTTGCTTACCCATTTTCCAGACTTTGAAGGGGATTATTCTGGTGAAGTTCTTTCATACATGACACAGCAGCTACTTAATTTCTGCTTGTCTAACTCCTTGTGTTCTCCACACACGATCTTTTATGATGTCTTCATTTCTGTTAGCTTCTGCCTTTGCCATGACCGCAGAATGAGTTGATGCTGAACGCATCTTCATGTTGGGTGGTTACGGGTATGGTTGTCTGAAAAATACATGCTATTAAACAAAAACAACCCCCGTGATTTTTTCACAGATCAATACTTGGACAATTCTAAAGATTTTGATAAAAAAGTTGTTATGATAACCCCCTCGGAAAGTATTTTAATATTGAATTGAAATCGATAGTCGCGCAACACGAGACTGGCAGCGAAAGGCATTTTTGGTGTTAGAGTGCCTTTGCGATTTTTCTTCTCATTTTGTTTGAACAAAGATAACCCCAAGATTTTTTTACAGATTAATAGTTGGATAAATTCAAAAGCTTTTGATATAAAAAAGTGCTCTTTAACATTTTTTCTTGTTGTGCACTGATAAAAATGTTTTGACGAACTCAATCACCCTATTTACCTAAAAGGTAAACTGAGGTGAAAAGCGATATGAAATCATCCTGCAAAGAGACAATTGCACAAATTACATATTACAGAAAACACAACAAAATTGAGGAAATAGACTAATGTTTGTTGGCTTTTTTGTTGTTGCATATTATTAAACAACAACTCAAACCAAGGAATAATCTCCTTTTCCATTGCTGCCCTATTCTTAATCAAAGGATCGATGTGTGCGATTGAATTTCTCTTTCGAGATTTGAGAGTAAGGGTCAGTGGCGTCAGTACCACAAGCTTAGGGATGTACCACCAGCGTAGGGAGTTTATTTGAAAGGCAACTCTTTGTACCTCCCACGTAAGAAGTTGATTTGGAAAGCAACTATTTGTACCACCAGCGTAGGGGTTTATTTGGAAAGCAACTATTAGTACTTCAAGCGTAGGGAGTTGATCCCTACAAATAGTTGCTTTCTAAATCAACTCCCTACACTGGTGGTATAAACAGTTCTTTTCACAATCAACTCCCTACGCTGGAGGTGCAAACAATTGCTTTCTACATCAACTCCCTATGCTCAAGGTACAACTGTTGCTTTCTTAATCAACTCTATACACTGGAGGTACAAACAGTATATGGTGTTTCTTTAAATAATGCTTTCATGCCAAAGTCTGTTTGGAGATCCAAAAGAAATCAAAAGAACTTGCATTTAGAAACACCCAAATATTTTTCTTCTATAGCAGGGCTACTCATCTATTTCAAGAAAGGGTCCAATTACAAATGTCAAAATTTTTCGAGGTCCGGTCACTCCCATAAATTCATTGCAAATGTGACATGTCTTGGATTTTTCTAACAAAAAAACATAATGTGAGAATTTTATACGATTATATATAGATATACAAAATCTGGTAAATGGATACAGATATTAACAAAAGTTGTCAGCTTTATTTATTGTTCTGCTTGTGGGAGCAATGAGATTTTGTGCTTCTTGTCAGTTACCTAAATTCTTGTTCCAAGGTAGTGACAATGAGTAAAAGGTAGTGGTGAAGGTTTCATTCGTCATACAGATGCGAAACTTATTCTTTATGTACTTTTTTGAAAGCCAGGACTGTCAGCAGTCAATGGCATAACTAGATGTTTGAGCCAGGAGGGAAAACGTAGCAGAAAGGGTCCACTGGCCACTGTAGGGGGTCACTAGCAACACTAAGAAAAAAACTGAGAAATGGGGTTGAATCTGGATGTGGATGGCTATACTAAAACCTTAAATAACTGAAAAATTCTCTGAAATATGCAAAAAAAACTACTGAAAACTAAAAGCATACTAAAACTGATGTATAAGCTAAGTGGGGGCCCAAGTTTTACATTTACTGTAGCTTGCAGTGGGGACAATTCGTCCCTCCGGCAGCAGCAGATAGACCCAAACATAGTGAGAATTTCCAATGACAATTTGCAAGTGTTGAGGCGCTTCGCTTCGTGCGAAAGTGATCGGCCAAATAAAGCTTCCAATGGCTATTCACCAATGGAGATGTGTAAGCATGCCGGCACTTACACAAGCAGTGGAAAAAAATTTTGGAGATACCTTCCTTTGACAAGAAGTTTTCTGGTGTGCCATCAAAAAATATATTTTTCACTGCTACATTCTATTGTAATTCAATTGGTTCCAGTTGAATTTTGTCTGCGTCCACACCAGTGGTGTTAAGCTGCTGGAGCTCTCATTTACAGCTACAACTTTTTCAACAATTTGAATGAAATCCTGTTCGCTGATGGTTGAAGACGTCTTTTGCAAAACTGCCCATCCTAATACTAAGTCTCCACAATAGTGCTGCTGCTTTTTGTCTTGGGCAAAAACTTTGCAGAGATTTGCCTGAAAATGTAACTTTGTAACATTACGAACTTGCAATATGCTGTCTGTGTCTGAACACATGGTAACCAATGTTGCAACAAAGCCAGTTACATTTCTGCACGAAACAAATCATAGTTGTACTGTCTACTGTGGTCTCTCACATGTGCATCTATTGAACCAGGGGTGCACAACGGCTGCATATGGTGTTCGATAAAAATTGATACGGCCGTGCACATGATTATGTAATTCAAAATATAAAAGTTATGGTGGCGGTGCATTATTAAAAACTTTGTCTGTTGTATGAGTAGACTTAGTGGAAGAAGGCCAAACAAACATGTGAAGCAGGGTAGGTTCAGTGTGTGAAAGCAGAAATGAAGCAATGCAAAATATAAAATACCTTGAGCTCACTGACGACCATCATTCATAAAAGTAAACGTAATGCAGCTGGCAATAGCAAAAAGGTTGTGCAGCCCTGGGTTAAACTATCACTGTTTCAAAATGTAATGACTTTTTTACAGTATACCACACAGGGTAAAATGTCTGACAGAAGCAGTTATAAACCTTTTGCCATCTCTGGAAACTTTGCAAATGCTAAAAATCATTTTATCGAAGCTAAAATAAAAAACATCAGATGCAGTGTTATCACACAACTCTGTTTCAACATCAACTTGGCTATGTGTACCATCTAACATGAAAGGCTCTTTAAACAAAACACGACAAATGTCACTTTTATTTTTGAAACCTTGCTTCAAGAAGATAATTGCATCAGTATAACAAGCAACTGGATGGCTTGGTAAAGACTAAATGATGTCTTCTGTGCTTAGTGAGCGCGTTGAGTTTAAAAGACCACATTGGCAGAATTTATTTTTATCCCACGACACATACGATTTTTCCAGGTGGTTCAGTTATGCCAGGAAGTCATAGTCCTAACATCTGGTCCATTGATAGTGAGTGTAAGACCAAAAATTGATACATAGCTTTACAAGGTTACTTTAAACACCTCAAAAATAACAATTTTTTTAGGAGAATTTTACTATTTTTAGCAGATTTTAGCTGCAAATTTGTCACATGTTTTTTAGCAGGATCTAACAGTTTTTCATGACATGATTTAACAGGTTTAAGTGACAACTATCTGGCAACACTGCTTTCTTGTTGCAGAGATAGAAACATGTTATAAAAACAGATTATAAAAATGTTTAGCAGTAAACCATATTCCAGTAAGTGTCAGGTGCATTAAAAACAAAACAGGGTTATTTGAGGACTGAAGAGTGGAGTATTTAGGCTACTGTTGTTCTATGAAAATATTATTTCATTCATACTGTCATGCCCCATGGCATATATCTTTCAGTTGCACAACTGTGATTGGTACCATGACATTGGGACCATAATCCCACTTTACAAAATTGTGGGCCTGGGAATCAAACTGAAGTCAATATCTGTGAGATCCTGGAGGTGAATGTCACTCTGTTTGCCTGGTACTGCAGCAAGGGTGCTCCTCAAGTGCAAATATGAGCTTTGTTCTAATGTAGGTCATGATAGATAGATATGAGTTCCTGCGTTTTTCAGCTATTTTTTTGTTGACCTTGTTGTATTCTAGTGCCATCCCTCCATTTGTTATAAAGACAAAAGGTTGAATGAAGACATTTCAATGTCGATCACTCTTTGGTTGTACTTTTCTTTTTATGTTGTTGGTAGAGCAGCAAAAGGAACTTATCAGAATGCGACTGTGAGGTATGACGTGTGATCCTTATGTCGAAAATTGTTTTCTCATAGCTATTAAACAGTCGTCTTGCAGAAATGTCCAACCTTACATTGTCTGCAGTATTGAGTTTTCTTTCAAAATAATTTTCATTGATTGGCAGTTCAGTGTGGGTTCCATCTGAACATCTCCACAGACCTCTCTCATTATCTGAACCTCAGCCTCTCACTGAGTTGTGTCTTACCAGAAGTGAACACCCAGTTTGCATACAAGGCTGTGATTAAGGTTGATAGACATCCTTGAGCACCAAGGACTTTCCTTGTATTTGCTATCAAGACTGGTTATGTCCTTGATCCTTGAAAAACATTTTGTTGTCCTGGAATATTTTCGGTGTCCTTGAAAGTTGTGAAATCGTTCATTATTGAACTACCGATTACATTGCACATTCAAGTATGAAGATTAAACAATGTAGTTGAACAGAATAACGTGTAGATTTGTTCTATCTTCAACAATTGTGTAGTAAAAAGTACCCAGTGCTTGTATCAATGGTGCTTGTATCAATGGTGCTTGTATCAATGGTCATGTGGAAATAGCATGCATTGCCATTGCTGCATATCCCCACATGTCACACCCTCCTGTGATAGTATGTCAGCCCTGTTTTCCAAATACAGTGTGGTAGGAGTATTGTAGCTGTTGCATGTGTATGGGGGGACCCAGTCTTTTGATGTTTTCCAGACTGACTTTTCTGTTAAGTTTGTTGAATGCATTTTTTGCATCGACTAATAGCAGGCATTCACTGTTTTGATGTAAAATTTTAGTGCCTGTGTTTTTTTGATTTTACAAATAACAGACTGTAGCTTTTTTCAAAGGGCTTTTTGCAAATGTCATATGCATATGCTGAAGGTAAGAAACAAGAATGTTGAACTTGCAAGAGGTTATTGGGATTTGATACTGTACACTTTTTTATTATTGACAAATAGTGCAAAAATGGCATTAGTAGGGCCTTTGAACCATGCGAGAAAGGCACCTATTACCTGTTACCCGCTGGTTCAAAGGCCCTTCACATATTGTTTCATGCCTCCAGCTTAAACATGCCTATTTTCAAAATTATCCAAAAATTATTGTTTTCTCAAGAAGGCCTCAATAAGTACCTTCATAAGGCACATAAGTTTGCAAAAAGCTTCCAATGATAGTATTGACTGAAGTGCCTTATGTTGATACCTCCAGAAAGACAAAGAATAAGGTTGTGGTTCCAAGAGAGAAACATTTGATGGCTAGTAGATAGGTACAACGGACATTGCAAGACATAAGTAGATTTTTGCTGATAATCGTAATGCATTTTCTAAGTTATACAAAGCATAATTGCAATATAAGTGAAGCATCTAACGCAGACAGTTATACGATGCAATCACCTAAGCACAGACAGTATATGGAGCATCTAAGTGCAAGGTTTCACGCACAGCTAAAGACAAACCAAAGATGCGATATCCATATCTAGTGATGAGAGTAAGGTATTTTAGGTATTGTGTTGTGTAACGTCTTCACTCCCACACGCAAAACACTAGACTTTAAACATGCATCGCGCATCGCAGAAAAGAGAAAAACGTAATGTAAGAGAAAAACATAGAGAGTAATGTTGTAAGCTCAGTACATTCAGACAGTGATACAGCAAATGATTCCTCCTTATCAGAGCCAGAAATTGGTTGTGTTGAGCAGATCTTTGGACCAAGTTATTGAAGTGGGTTGTTGCTGGGTTGTAAAAGTTTATTCCAGTGATGGAAAGTTCAAAATGCTTGTAGAGTTGGTGCTAACTGGATCCGATTATGGTGGTGACTTTGAAGCTAAATTTCTGAAAAGATTTAATAAAAGTAGAAACGGTTTTGTGTTTCCAGACAAGAAAGGTTTTGCCTCTGCCAAAAGATCAGAAATAGTGTGCTTTCAGAGCCATCGTCTGTAGCAGTCCACAAAGCGCCTTCCTGGTGCTTTCAGATTTGATGCTGATTTATCTTAGTATGGAATTATTTAAAATTGCTTAAAACTGAGAAGCTATTGCAACTTGTGGCAACCAATCCAAGGTGACAGTCAAATTTGCATCTTGGCAGTTACATTGTAGCCTGCTTCCTTTTGTTATTTATATATGTTCTTTCGTTGCATTGTATAAATTGCATTGCAATGACAAATCTCACTATTTGTTGAAATCTCTGCTTTTGGAAGAAGTTGCTGTATCACACCTAAATATGACAGGATTCTTAGAGGTGGTTCAAAGGAAAGGTCCCACACCACACCAGTGGTTAATTGATAACGCTCATGGGGGACCACTGGGACCAGTGAGCCAAAAAAAAAAAATTCTTTCACATAAAATTTTCAGCTACTTCTTGAATTGAAATGCTACTGATTTTTTGTATGTGTAAGTGGAGGGACAGATCATTAATGTTCATGCTAAGTGGAACTATGCTAGCTAAATTTTGTGACATATGACCTGACATGTAAAAAATGGCTCATTGGTCCCACATTTTCCCTCCGTATCACAGGAGTACATGAATAACACAAGAGCACAAAAAATGGTTAGTCATAGCACATTACAGGGCATAGGTGTTAGCACAACAACACAGAAAGGACTAGGAGCAAAACACTTTAACAGCACTCTAACTGTAACTGCATCCATTCATCATCATACAGGGATCCAGCAGCAGGCAAGAAATTAAGACATTCTAACATCAGCTTTTGAGGTAAATGCCTAGCAAAAAAAATTTAAGCGAATGGGGTGCTCAGCAGTGCACAGAGACTTGTATATTGTTTTGATCAAGATTTGGCATGAGGTTGACAGCCAATTATTTTTTCACTATGTTTTTACAATCTGTGACATTACAGTAGCTAACCTCTAGGCCAGGCTAATGCTGCCATACTCTGTGCCCTGGGAGAGAATTGTACAATTCCCAGGCTAACCAACTGCAAGGCTAAGGGGTGATCTTAGTTTATGTTTGGACCACAAGGCATCAGCACAGGCAAGGTTAAGTACTTTATTGTATAAACTAATCAGTTTTACCATCTGCAAGCAATGGTGGAAGTGCACTGTATGATAGAACAAAGATTCGCAAATGTTTTTGGCATGACCTGCAGAAATAGTCCTTGGGATCTTTTTTTTGCAAAACTTACCAAGTACACACCAGAGATGAGTGGACAGTCATATTTTATCATCCAGATCAAGTCCTAAATTTTTTGAAACTTATGTAGTCCAAGTCTAATCATGATCCAAAAATTTTTAAAGTATAAAATTCAAGTCCAAATGAAGTCCAAAAAATTAAGAAAATATAGCTTTTCAACAACAAAAATGCCACAATTTTTTCCATTCATCCAGTCCAAATCCAGTCCTGATTCTAAATTTGTAAATCAATTTATAGATCGGATCCAATCCGGATTCATTACATACAAATTACCATAACCATGAGTTGTTTTTACAATCCATTCATAATATGCAATTACTATAAAGGTTCTGCATGCCTGCATACTTATTGCATAATGTTTACTGTGGTTCACCGAATAAAAAGGCTGAAATGAATGGCTTTAGAGATTTAATGTTATTTTATTGTTTTTATTTTTTTAATTTTATTTTTGATTTTTTTATTTCATTTATTTTTATAGTGATTGTTCATTTAGTGAGAATGGCTCACTGATTGCAGTACCATTACAACCTAGGGTTGCACCAGTCAGTAGCCAATTTTAACATAAACATGGATATCTCCTTTTCTAGATAACTTCCAATAAAAAGATTCATATAGAGTCTGGAAAAGTATAAAAAAGTATGGAAAAAAACTTGGTCATTTTCCAGTCTGGAAAAAATATCTTTTAGTCTGTTAGTATGTAAAAACAAAATAATTTTCCAGACTTGATTTTTTTAAGTACACTTTCATAATGTTTTATTCAAGATTGATATAATTTTACTTATATCATGTTAAATATTATATTGGCTGGTTTTAGCCTTGGTAGGTCATTAGGAAAATTTTAGTCTAGAAAAAGTAAGAAAAAAGTGTCGAAAAGGTCTTAAAAAATCCAGAAATTTCTATTCAAAACTGCGTAGGAACGCTGTTGTGATTAAAATCTTGATGCCCCATGCAGCTGTATATTTTATTTTGAAGTTTAGCATCAGTGAGGATGGAACGAATTAAATCTTAGCAGCAAGTGTTTCGCTGTCACTTCACCATGAGCAACTGTGGTTTATGTTGTTCTAGTGTAGTCTGTTCACTTCTAGTAAGTGTGTTATAAATACTTTTTTGAATTATTGTTTGTTATTGTGACCTGTGGGTACTGGTAGTGTGAATATTAACTGTATTGCAAAACATGTGACTATGACTGTGGGGCCACTGGTGTTTGAGCTTGTTGTAGTCTTTTGTGTTTCTGTTCTTTTACTTCATCATTATGGAAGGATTACAAAACAGCATCCCTCTGTCACCATTGCAACTCTGGTTGCTTGGTACTTCAGTCTGATCATTGTTTTTATTTTGCCCTTGGATGTTTCATCGGTAAGTTGGCTTGTAAGGAATTAACAATACATATAGTCTAACCTAGAGTAGTGGTTTATCTTATGATTTTATCAGATAAGGATTATATGTACAGAAATTAAAATGTGATGCTATCAATTGCCTAACCCTATCTTCTCCATAGTTTAAATGCATATAAAATGCAAATAATTAAAAAAAAACTTATTCATGGTTAGTCAAAACAAACAATGATAAAGGCAAAGAGCATAGAAATGGCTATGTCCAGTGTTTCCTCTTAACTTTTTTGGCTTGTGGCACCCTACAGAAAAGAAATACCATTTGCGGCACACAGTGGCAAGCCCATGGCAATTTGTTTCAAGGTTTGATGACATTTTGAAAACCACTTTCTAATGAATCATTGAAACAGATATTATCTTGTGGAACTGCTGAGTATAGTAAATGTCACCCTAAGGTCCCGCTGCCCTGGTTGGGAACCACTGGCTTTGTCTATACAGTGTTTTTCAGCAAACTTTTATTTTTTGCGGCATTCGATTTTCGATTTTGAAAAACAGATGCTCATTTGTTTAGTTTAACACATCTTCATTTGAAAGCTTGCTTCATACTGTACATTGTGGTGCTTTTACAAGTCTTCAATTTTGCCTATGGTGAACCTTTCCTAATGGTTATTAAAAATTATAGTTTAACATTTCAGTGTTGTTTCTTTCCTGCATTGCATGCATTTATGGTTTAAGCGTTTCAGGACCCACTTGTGGCCAAGTTTGGCAAGCCAAAGCTTGCTAGGCAATTGAGCTGGAGAGCTGTTTTACTTACCCTTTAACGACCGCGATTGGCCGGCTCTTTTTTGGCCATAAATTGCCAGCTGCTGGAGCTAGAGAGCTGTTCAAACCCTCTACGGATTCATCAAGTCTTCTAGTTGACATCGAAAAAAACATTTTTCATTTTTGGTGGGGGTTTTCTGGAGGTGACGTCACAATGAGGGCATGTTTTGGAAATTTTGGTCACCTTTGGCCGGCCCTGGGCCCCAACCCATTGACCCATTC
>JGI24158J21664_10008703_pt1 | contig 13514 bp, 7 predicted proteins | sample Ectturendosymbi3_FD_21664 | JGI IMG/M metagenome (IMG submission 21664) | reverse complement strand
ATGTGTGAAAACAGTAAATGTTTAATTTGATAACTCTAAACCATTTTCTTCTCGTAGCTTGGCTTTGCCTGCAATACATTTTACTTCAATTTACTGTATAACCGCATTACCCATGTTGCATTTTATACCCAGAGCAAAAGACTTTATTAACTATTATGCACTGTTCCCTTTACAAAATAAGCAGTTTCGCCCTTGGGAGGTCTGCAGTCTAGATGACCCTTGGTCCTTCGCAGCCTCCCACTCCCTCATGCATTTTATAAATCGATGTAGTACTTGGAAGTCATCGCAGTACTACATTATAATAAGCATAATGACGTCGTTCATGCATATGTCTCAAAAACTTGTGTTTCATCAAAGTACATGTATTTGCGCCATCATGCGTATACTTTCTACTACCGCCATGTATGTATCCTCGTCTTCCTTCATATATTTGCGTTTTCCATGTTACTGCGATGCATACTTAAATTCAAGCGCCTTGCATGTGGGATTGAAGACGTTACTTAATACAATACACCCCTGGTTTGTAAAGGGGCTGTGGGCCGGATCCGGCCCACGGGCTGTAGGTTGCCGACCCCTGCTTTAAATGAACATAGTAGATTTTTCTACAGTTTTGCAACTGAATGCATGTATATGGTGGTGATATTTTGTATGCCTTGAAGCTCAAGCCTTGGTTAAGAAGTAATTCAGTTTCAAGGTCTTTTTTACTACGCAATTAGGTCATGGACACTATTTACCAACAATAGCAGTTTTTCGAGATATTTAGTTGTAATGGCATATAGACCTACTGTGACTGTTCAATCACAAATATGTGGAGCCTTAACGGTTTCATCAATGATCTCCCATTACCTTGCCGGCGAATAAAAAAACAGTTTTGTCAAGTACTCAGAATCCGATCTGTACATAGTCTGATAGTGTTTCAACATTCACCTGATGCTGATTGCCACCCTATCCTGCAGAAAATTTGAAGGCATTCAGTTGCAACGCGAAGAGTCTGCAGAAAAATTTAACGAAAGTAAAAAGATGCTTTTTATTTTGTAAGCGTTAAGGCCATTGGCACTGCCATTTACTTACAGATACCTTGCAATCTGTTTTCTCGATAAAGCGCATGTGACCAAATTGAGTTTTTTCCTAGTCGATTGGATTTTGTTGTTAAAACACTCATGGATTTAAAGAAAGACTTCAACCGCTTACTTGCCAAACTTTTTTGAGGGCGACGCAAATCTGAGTTTGGTGAACACCTGGCGACCCAAGCCTCAAACAACGTATGAAAAAATACTGGAAGTGTGGATGATTTATGGCAGCAAGTTGCTAAGTTCGTTTTTAATGTCAGCAATCTACTCTTTTCTCAAGTATCTCTGCTACAGACAGACACAGACAAGCAGTAGTAAAGTTGAAAATTTGTAACTCCTGTTTGGATCGTCGCTGCACGACCTATTTTTTGACCCTTCTCAACCTTTCCTTGGGTTTTGATTCATACTTTGGAAACCACTGGGACAGATCAACTAACCAACCGTTGTGTTAAGCTGCGGCGACAAGTAGGCCTATTTCATAACTTATTGCAAATTGCAGAGCCGTGGTAAAAATCGATTGTGGCTTCGTTTTCGCAAATACGCAAACGTTTTCACACATTTCGTAGACTGAGTTGGTCAAACATATGCAGGTTTGTTTAGGGCGCATGCATAACTTCTCCAATTAAAAAAATTGTACTTATAACATTTGTGAATTTTATTGTGAACTTTGAAAAGTTAGATACATACCTAATCGTTTATGGGAAGAAGGCTTAGTGCAAGCAGCGTACAAAAATGCTACCGCAGTCGCATTTCATAGCGTTTAACCCTTTAGAGACCAACGTTCCCGAAATGGGAACATATTTTTAAATGCTCGTAACTCTTTCGCGGATTAGCAATTTACATCCAGTTTTCTTCAGGAATTTTTTCTAGATTGATACTATCAAAATTACACCCACTTCCTGAAATCCAAATTGTTGTTTTGTTTCTATGGCGATTCATATTCAGTCAAAACATAGTTTTTCCGGTGGCCGAACTAATCTTTGTTTGTTTATTGTAAGCTCGAAAAAATTTCAAAAAAATATGCCATGAAAATATTTTTTGTAGTTTTATTTAACTGATCCAAGCGTGAGTTTACAATTTTGTGTCCATCTCTTTCTTCACAAAGAGTTTGAAAATGATGTTCCCAAAATGGGAACGTTGGTCCTTCACAGTACAGAAATATCCATGTTTGGCAACAGACGGTCAGTAATAGGAAGACAATATTGAAGAAACTTTTAACCTCATTCTTGTTTCACACTAGAGTGCTGTTGAAATAACTCGTTGTTGGACAGATGTGAAAAGAGTTTGTCACATGCACCAATCTATTTCATTACAGATATACAGTGAAATTGCTTCCCAGGATAACCAGCATGACGATGGAGTGCTACAGTCATGGGCAAAAAAGAAGACCACTTGTAACTTTCAGCGAAACCAAACAAACAAAAGTCCTTCAAACTTGCATTTTTTCTGAAATAGTGCTTTTCCTGAACATTTTTGATATTTAGTGTGTAAACTACGGCTTATGTGTGTGGAGGGGGTGTTCACTGTGCTGGGGGAGGGGTTGACAGATGCATTTGTGCAGCGGTCGTCGAATATTCTGTCTCTTAGCCTCCAAACAGTCTTACTGCATCCACAGTGCAAATTGGATATATAATGTGGATGCTGTGTAGTGGTCAGAGTTTTCCACATAAGGATATATAGGCCTACTGTGGAAAAGATTCTCGGAGAACCACCCCATTAAGATCACACGTTGTGTCCACCATACTTAGTCCAGTAAGCAGTGATAAACAACATTTAGTTTTCTTCGATAAGTTTTTTGCAAGCCACCACCGGTTGTTGTGTGGCCTGGCTGCCAAAGATATCAGAGCCTGTGGAAGGCTACAATTAGAAAAAATCGAACTGGACGCTGCCCTTTGATTGCAAACAAGGACTGTAAGAAACTGCCCAGAGGATCTTACGATTAGCGTTAAGATGGCAGTGTTATTTGTGTGAGATGGAACGATAACTGTCCAGTCACGATTGCCAGCCACTATTTTGCTGTGACACCTGTCAGCAAACAGAAAGACGGGTTAAAAACGAACAGAGAACAGCAGTAGAACAGCTACACATTGTGAAGGTGTACAACCAAGGGATGCGTGGCATGGATGTGTGCGATCGTGCGCTGTCATCATACCGACGGCGGCTGCGATCACGAAAGTGGTGGTGGGACATATTTAGCAACAGCCTGAAACTTTCTGTTGTGGCGGCTTTCGCTTTTACAGCAATGCCAATCACACTAAGACCACACATCTCCAATTTCGAAGAGAAATCGCAAGGTACATGGTAAAAGTAGAAGCAAGGCTCCGTTTGGGTGGCCTTACAGCGCAACAAAACAGTACGATATGACCGCGTGAAACCTACACTGAAATCTGTCTCACAAGATGTGTTTTCTGCCAAAAAAAACACTAGGCCTCAATGTGGCGAATTTGAAGAGACTTCATAAGAAATGCAGTGCACTGTTCCACACACAGCGAGGTGAAGTCTTTTTAACTTTTCTCAAGTCGCTGGCATACGCGGCCGTTTTCTGCAATTGGTGTTTTGGCTATGTCATGTTATAAAAAGTAAACCAGCGTATTTTATGTGTAACATACACAGGCCCGTAACCAGCTTGGGACACCAGGGGCGGCGAAGAGTTTTTTGAGAGGAGCCCAAATTTTTAAACTATGTCCAATAGTTTTGACCTATGCTTGACACGTATTTCCAGGGGGGGGGGCGAAAAATTTTGCAGGGGGATTCCTGGTTACTGAACGTATGTTTGAAGAGCAATCTACAGAAAGGCAATTCAAACGCTAGTAAATACGCGGACTTACTGAAGAAATGCAAGCAATTTCTCATTACTTTTGCCAGAGAGAAACGTAGTCAGTTTCATGTATTTTCAAGTAGCAGTAGACCCCAACGTTCCCAAAACGGGAACATAATAAAATAACCAAAGTAAAGCAAAATATGAAAAAAGACAATTATTTATGGTTTTATTACGGTAAGTAGACAAAAATTAAAAAAAATCATGAAAAAATATTCACTGGGTCTATGGGCCGCCCCTGAAGGGTTAATAACATAAAATCCAAAAATTTTTCAAAAGCTTTGAAGGACTCTAGCATTTGCATTATCAATTGCGTAAGTCAACCAGTCGCTCAAGACTTGGACAAGATCCACGTCTACATGCGCGCAAGTTTTGTAGACGTACTTCGGGAGTCAAAGTCGCTGCTGGACTTCGATTGAACGTGTGTTGGTGTACACCAGAAGCGTGTAAATATAAAAAGCGCAATCACAATGACGGCCACGATGACTCCTTGCTCAACTGCAATATTGGCTGAAAAAAGCATACTGCAGACAGAGGCGTAACGATGGGGGAGGGCACAATTACCCGGGCGCCGAATCACTGCGGGGTCGCCGAAAAGTCCTCACAATATCACAAGTACTTTCTTCAACAGCAGATTTGCTTCCGAAAGATCTCAAGTTCGAACATGAGGGCGCCAAACGTGTTTCTTTCCCCGGGCGCCATCTAACCTCGTTAAGCCCCTGACTGCAGATCTTGCACTAACGAGTATAGCATCAAGATCTTCACAAGCACTTTCGCATGACTGTTTTACGAGAAAATGGTGACTTTCATTCAAAGTAAAAAATTGGAAATTTACTAAAAATAAACCTTTAAAACTTTGTCAATTCAAGGAAAACAGACTTTCTACATGCCGGCTTAAATCTGAATAGAATTATTCAGAAAAAGATGCGTCAGAAAAAAGCACATTTTGTGGATGATGCTTTAAAAACAAGGGGCATTGTATATTCAAATGTTGAGATTTGGTTGTTGTTTGCTCCCCCCTATCAAAATTTTTGGCTACGCGCCTGTGCTGGACCCCCCTCTCATAGGCCCTGTTCACGGTTGATCACAAAATTGACCCTTGATTTAACTCAGGTTTGCTACGTTATATCGCAACCATAAATGTTGGTTCTGACGATGGGTGGTTCTTGCTTGAAATATACAAAGTAACTCGCAAAAGCAGCAATAAATTTTACTAAAATAAGAATTTTCCCCTAAAATCCCGAGTTGAACATTTCGGTCAACAAACACTGAGTCAAAAAAACTGAATTAAAAGTTTTTTTTTCTGCACAAAACTTAAAAAATGATATCTGCCGCCACCATCTTTGAAGTGTATATACAGAGCTGGAAGAAGGGCCCCGTATCCCCGACCGGAGTCCCGGGTGAAAAGGGGCCCCGAATCTTACTGAGGAACTTTGTTAGGGCATATAGACACACCAGAAATGAACTCACCAAGAACTGATTTCACACATTTCTCTTTCAACATTCATATTTATCTAAAACGTCTTAGAAATTGATCTTCTCACGATCCATAGCTTCCTGTTATCTAAGCCAATCTTTGCGAAGTGCATTGAGGGTAGCTTCGTTGTCAGCACTTTCCTTGATGAGCTGGCAGTTGTGTAGGTGACTTTGCTGAATTCATGTTGATTGTAAGCATTTTTAGTATAGCCTAGTAGGAAATTAATCAGGAAAATTATGTTGTAGACCTGTGTTGTATCCTTTCACCGTACAAGAATAGAAGAACTGGTTTTCAAGGTATACAATTAGGTAAAACCGTATTCGTAGTTCTTGCCTGTAAGATCTAATGTATCTTGCATCAGAGTTGTCCAAAGGAAACTCAACACTTTACACCAACGAAACATCCAGTTATGTTACTGATAGCAATGAATCTTTCATGATAGTACAGTTATTTTAGCCAACGAACAAACGTTTCACAGCAGTGTTTGTAAGCCTTAAGAAGTTTATTTTCATTAATATCGTTTAAAAATGTCGAAACTTTTTTGCCCAAATTTTTGGCAAATAAAAAGTTTTGGGGGTGCGCTTGCACCCAGAACCGACGCGAGAAAGTCTTCATTCGAGGAGTTTTACGTTTATGCAGGGGAACTAGACATTCTGAAATTTTGATAAAAACTCTACTGACTTATAGTGCTTTGTATTTTAATTTGGGGTGCTTGGAGCTTTGTTTTGGGGTGCTAAGTCCACAAAAACTAACCCTGCGGCGATAGGACTGCTTGCATCCCCAGCTTCTACACCACTGCCCATACTAATGCAGCTCGAGTGTTGGCACTCGTTGCTTCAGGTGAAGATTTGCTCTAACTGAAAAATGACTGCCGAAGAAACATCGCTTGTGATTAATAAGATTTTTTGTCCAGTGTCTGATTATGCTCAATTAAACTGGAATTGGCGTAACTGGCATGTTTGTTTTGAAACGGAGCCTGGCAGGCTGGGGCTATAATTCATATGAACTTGAATTTCACGCTCGTGAACTATCACGCCGAGCAAGTGGCGTAACTGACAGGGGGCAGGGGTGCAAACCAGGGTGGAGGAGTCGGAGCCGGAGTCCTAAGGATTCGGAGGTTTTTGGGTGGAATCCGATTCATAACAACGTTGGGAGTTGGAGTCGGATTTTTTGTCCGACTCCGGATGTCCAATTGGATCTTTTTTAAAATCACACTCCTAAATTGGGAATTCCTGTTGAAATAATACAATTTCCTTTGAAACTTTTGTTGAAACAGATATTTCTTGCTGTGAACCACGATTTGCATTGATTTTAACAGCCAAATTTCATACCCTTATGTTAAGAAGTCGGAGTCGGGAATCGGAGTCGGAAATTTTGGGAAGGTCGGAGTTGGATATTTTACCTCCGAATCTGTAACCGTGGTTACACCAATGCTACGAGCATATGAATGCAGTGTGTGAAGGTGTGTCAAAGTTCGTGAAGCAAATGCCTACCCTAATGACTTAAGCTAGCTAGTAACATGCTTTCTACTCACGTACACTGGGCGAGGCGTTGTCAAATGAGAAAACTGCAATTGAAGTGTCGATGGTCTCCAAAGATGAACGATTTGATTCGCTGATCCTGATCATGTGATCACGCACGTCAGCCCACGTCTCCCGATCCAGCGACGTAAGGGCGGCAACACCAGGGGCGGGTTCGTTAGCTCGTTTTTTGCATTTTTCGCAAATAGAAAGTAAAGCTTTGGCCAGCTGAGGTGGTGTGTATGACTCCCCTAAAACAAAAGTTGCTTTGGCAATCGGAGTGAAAATTGTCCTGAATACAATAAATGAACACAAACAAGCTCAGACTGACGCGTTCAGGGATTCCCGATCCCGTCCTCGAAAATACAGGATCACCCCTACAAATGGCAAGAATTTCCAAAGGAAGGATAGTTCATATTAATTTTTTCAAGTAAAACTGACAATTTACTCGGTTAAAGCTCACCACCGTAGCAACAAGTAAATGGCTCATATAGACAACAAATTTGATGGTTAAAAGGCTGAAATTTTAACAGATCCAATCACAGTTCTAGTTTCACTTTCCTCTTCACCAGGACGCAATTGCATTAATGTGCCAAATTCTTTGTGATTAAAGTCAGGACGACGCTTAAACAACATTTGGGCAATAAGTTTTGTGGAGTCTGGAAAACCAAAATGGAAGTATCTTGACGAGAACCGACATTGCGCGTTGGACCACACCAGTGGCGACTCCGGCACTCGGGCTCAGCCCGAATTTTCGATAACGATTTATAATTAATATGGAACGCTAGCTTGCTTGCTTTTTATATTTGTGCCACCACCAACTTTATTGATCAAGGTTGCAAACTCAGGCTCTTCATTGCGCCTTGTCACTGTTCATATATTTTTGTTCCATGTCTGGCCTTTCGCGTTCATGCTGCAGTTGCCCCGAATGAAAAAAGATCGTTTGTAGCATGCGTTCTCTCGACTTTGTTCGCTCCCGCTTTACTCGGGCTCATCCATTCAAGCCCGAGCTGCCCTCTGCAATTATAATTGCTGAACGATAACTCGTTTATTGCAAGAAATTTTATGACATTAACGATAGCTGAAAGGTAGTATCGGTTGCGACTGTCCACATCTCATGACAATGTTAACTCAACTGAAAAACAGCTTTTTTCTCCTGCTTGACGCACCACCAACCCACACGGACATTTTTAGCTTGAATGTGCGATTTACCAGAGGAATGCTTGTTAAGCCCCTTACCTGTCTCCGTACCTGTCTTCCAAAGTCTGAAATCCTGTATGAGTAAATACTTCATCTCTGTTATTAGAACAGGGAACGTGCCACAAGGAAGGCAGTAACAAGCATTCCTTTGAGCTGAATAGTCTAGCCATTCACGATTTACGTACCAGCTTGTTTGAATAGATCGCATCGCTTTCCCAAACTTTGATTTGGGGGCTCTAAACATTGACTGACAAGCAGTGGCGGATCCAGACTAGGAGTTTGAGAGGTGCAGTCAAATAAGGGGGCGCAAAAAAGTCAGTCTTCACTTGTTTAAAATACCCCAGCTTCTCTGTGACAATCGTTGGGCACCACACAAAAGATGGTTACTTTTTCTAGGCCAAGAAAATGGTTATTTTTGTTGGTCCAACTGTGCGATCATTCAGAGAATCACCACAGTTTAAAATCGCTTTTTATCATTGATTCAAAAACAGTTTGAAGCAGGTCCAAAAAGATAGGTCCTATTTTTCACAAGTTACACCTGAGAACGCTATGGGTGTCCCCAGCACTCTTTTACATCTACAATAAGTGTTTGAAAGGTATACACTACACTAAGGCAGTGGTCCCCAATCCTCTTCTAAGCGCGGACCGGTCAATGCTTGACAATTTTACGGCCACCCGGGAGTACTCTTGCAACAACGTTTCTATGGGAAGAATCGACCGATCACATGCCGAGAAACCGAGTGGTGTCACCACCAGTACACATTTTGTAATTTCGCAGCCTGGGGATTGCGGACCACTGCCCTAATTTTGGATCGGTTTGCTTCGCCCCTAGCTGTTTGGCCAAAGGAAGCTTCCGATGGTTTTCACACCATCGGGGATGTTATGCCTTTGACCACCGCTGCGCATTGTAGTGGCTTGGGCCACTTCACTAAGGCATGCTGCGCACTAGTGTCTGACGCTATTTTGGATGTCCGCACATCGGAAGAAAACAATGTCTGAAACTTATTCCAAATTAAAAGTAGAATGGTTCTTCTTACACTAGGAAGTGACAACTCAATTTCCAAGCTTGGAACCCAATAAATAGCTAAATGACGATCATATTTCCAAACGAAGCCTGTGCAGTTTCATGGACATGAAAAGTATATTTATTACTGAAACGGTAATTCAAAAACAAAAAATGGATGAAAGAGATTTGCTATGACATTACTCCCATTTTAGGTAGCTCTGCTGGCTATCGTGAAAAACGATCTCATAAACGTCTCATAATATTGCCCTAAAATACATTTAACGCCACTGATATAAGTAGAATTTTAATCAAGTGTTTAACGCTGTTTCACAGATTTCGACATAGGACTGCTGATGTGAAGAAAAACATCAATCTCACTAGTCCAGATTATGAAGAAAAGGTGTGACACTGTTCAAAAGATGTAGGGGCAGTCGAGATGACACCATCAAATCCACAGTGAATACCTCCAAATACAAGCTCTAGTCTCCCTGATAAAGTCAATTTCCAATTTTGTGTGTACTACCACGAATCCCCCAGACAAGGTTTAAGCCACCCCCAATGCTGTTGATCTGACGATGGATCTCCTTCTATCCAGGCCAGCAAACACAAGTCAGAAACAGCCTATAACCCATTAAAAACCATGAATCTCAGCCAACTCCAAAGGTACCAGTGAAAAAGTTTAAATTTGCATTGTTTTTCTACTTTTCTACTCAAATTTATGTGATTTACACGGAATGATCTAGCCCAGGGTTCTCCAAAAGTTTATGTCCGAGGGCCACCTAAGCTAATACAGAACATGTCGAGGGCTGGACGTCTTACGTAATGTGATTGTCTCGGGGCATGTTATGTCAACAAATTGTTGTAAATTTATTATTTTTTCATCAGTGACAAAATTTCTTCGTGGGCCTTAGTTTAGAGACCCTTGATCTAGCCAATAAGCTACGCATTTTACTGTTGGTTGCAGAAATTTCCACTGCGGAAATGGTTTCGAAAGACGGTCTTCAGTGACTGTGACGTCACAAATCGAAATTGCTGCCAGTGTGGAAGATCCTTCGCACGTTTTATTTTGTAACAATGAGGTTAACTTTTTATGCAATGTGCGGTGGTGTTACGAGTTGGCGTAACGATTATACAAATTAAAAACGGCGAGCATTTGCAAAATTTGTTAACTTTTTGAGTTTGAATCATTTGGGGCAACAAAAAAAATGGGGGGGGCACTTCCCACGAATGCCCCCCCCGCCGTGGCAACGGGCCTGGCGGAGGGGCAGTAAAGTCCTAACAATGTCACAAATACTTTCTTCGGTACAGTACATTCGCTTCCGATAGTCCTCAGGTTCGAACATGGGGGTGCCAAACTTCCTTCTTGCCCCGAGCGCTATCTAACCTCGTTACGCCTCTGGGACCAGACTATATATACGCTGATATTCGCAAGCATTCCATATGGGAGTTACGGTTGCCTTATGACAAGTCTTTGTATCGCTTACATTGAATTCCACTTGCACGTGTACGATTACGTTTCCGGGTCTTCAAAATGTTCAAAAATTTTAGGTAAAAAGCAACAAACAAGCTGTTCGTCATAGATTTTTACAAAAGTACCTGTTGTAGAACTGAACAGATTGATCTTAAATAAGAATCCGTTGCAGATGACAACAACATGGGAAGGACATGAGCCCTCACTGGCCGTTTTAAAATGACAAACCAGTTCGTCCATTCCTTTGTGAGGGACTTGCGAGGAGTTGAAAGAATTTCTGTAAACGCAACCGGTCTCTTGACATGAGCAAAGAGTTAAGAAAAGGATCTGGGTCGTCAATCTCACTACGACATGGTCCAAGTCAACAGAAAATGTACCTGGTGATAGAAAGTGCATGATACATTGCATAAGTTAGCGCGAGCAAGTCTAAGCAACTTTTCGCGGAAGAATGGTCGCTGCTAAATTAAACACAAGACTTGATTTAAAGAGGACTTTTCGGCCAGTGGCGTATCTAAGGTATGGCGGGAATGGCACGTGCCATGGGCGCTACTTTGACGGGGGCGCAAAAATTGCTTGGCAAAAAAAAATTATGACTTACAGTTTCTTGAACTTCTATTTTGCGCCCCAAACAAACATTTCCTGCAAAGCTGCATCAACACAGCGCCCGTATCTAATGTATTAAGTCTGGTATGTTCGTCAGCACCATCCAGCATTATGACACAAGTGTGTTATTGTGACACAGCGCGATGAACCAGACATTGTGACAGAACAAGAAGGCTCACTTGCCAAAACTCCAAAACTACAAGACATCGTCTGTGGTTGGGCGTTCTTTTCAGTTCTCACGCTATAAGCATAAACAGCAAGGCTAAGCCAGTCTGTGGTGCTGCATTTCAGGTAAAACGATATTAGTCAAAATCTGTCGGAGACCATGGGCTTCGGAAATGGGGGACAGGGGTGACCGTGGCTCCCCTGGTATTTGAAATTTGACATTTTCATGTTACAGTTTTAGAAAAATAGGTCTTTTTCTTAGTTTCGAGTGGGTGAAATGAAATTTTGCCACTTTTGGCCCTCCATGAAAAGCTATTTTTGGCTGCGTCTGGAAAAATCCACTTTTGCTCCCCCCCTGGAAAAAATCCTTCCGACGCCCTTGTCTGAGACGAGTTTAAGTCCGTGGCTGTGTGAATCTGACTGTCACGCAAATAAATGCTGTCAAGTTCCCACACATTTACAAATTCCTTAGGGCCCGTTCGGAGTTTATGTAACTTCTTTGGGTGGCCACTAGTGTCCGATAATAGGCTAAAGACAATGCCTCAGTCCAGAGACTAAGGAAAAGCACCTTAGTTAATAGCTAAACATCGGCGATTAGTATCGGTACCGCAACAGTTGAGCAAAAAATGTTAAGCCATGAAAGAGGAAATTGGTTAGTCTTGTTTGGACCTACACTTTTTTCTGTCCAATATTGGCTGGCTGTTGGATGTCCAAGGCTTTTGTTACGGTTTCTGACTCTAAAAAGCTAAATTCCATGTGGGACAATTTAGGAGTTGTGTACAGTTCAGATGCAGATGGCAAGCAATTATACGAGAAGCTTCTAGATTGCAAAATGCTCGTTTCAATTCGTGCAACTTAAAATTATCGCATCGTGAAGACCTCATGACAGGCCCGTAAGCAGGCTATTGTCCTCACCCGAAATTTTCAAAAACATGTTTAGTTGTCAGTTGCAACGTACAGTACAACAAGTTAAAATTGTTTTGCCCCCCGAAATAGTACAACAACAAGCTACAATAATTTCTCCCCCCTCTCAGCTGGTTGCGGCCCTGCCTCATAAAATTAATAGTTGAATATGGTCTTTTAAGCGTCTATACAAATCGTCGAATTGCTTTGCAAATAATGTTGACGACGCAGGGGTGGATCCAGCCAGTAACGTTAGAGGGGGGCGATTTCAGTAATATTTGTTAGTCAAGTTTCATAACAGCTTCACTACTGTAAGAGAAATGAAGTATACTTCACAACACTGCTATGACAAGACAACAGACGACTAAATGGCCTTATATCGCGAATGTTGTTTTCCGAATTGTACAAAATTATAGTGAATGAAATTACTTTCGTAGGTTTTAGGGGGCGATCGCCCCAATCGCACTGATCTTTGACCGATCTTTCAGTTATATGAAGCTGATCCTTTCAAACTTCCGAGCCTCAATCAGTTGGGACAGATTGTGTGATCTAGCTTTGATGAGTGTAGAAGGAACGAAGCAGATAAATCTGATTTTGATGAAATCATAGACGAATTTGCTTCGATAAAGGAACGAGAAGTGTTGTTTTATTTCACATGTTGTGTTATTAAAACAACAAAACACTGGATATATTGATGTTTCGACGGAACTGTCTTTCGAACACAAGTAATACATGACTTGTAGTAGATATGTTGCTGGTATAATCCAGATTGAATGTCTTTTATTTCAAAAGAAATTGACGTTTGCAGTTGCAATATTTTTGATTTTTTTGTAAGCTATACAATTTTGTCAGCCAACACTATATAGGCCCAGGGTTGCCAGATTTTTTTCGTAGCTTCGTAGCTTATGGCCAAAATCCTGAAAAAAACTATGGTAATTTCCATATTCATAGGTGTCTCAAACTGTTCAGAGGCAGTATATTTTTTGCCGAAAATAATGTGGTTTTGCCAAAGAAGCAAGTTTTACCCTAAAACAGCAATTTCTGCAGTAAACTCAAAATTACCTGTTACAACTTGTCTTTATTTATCTTAATAAAACGTAGAACCATATTTTAAAAACAATTATTGCAGATACATGCTTCCATTCTGATCCATTTCTGGATTAAACAATTTGAAATTAACTTTCTAATTCAACGACAAGGCTAGAATTCTCTTGATCTTGCGCTCCAAATATATGAACATAAGATTAAAGTAATGAACTGCATTAAGTTGATGATCATAAT